>Ga0183101_1001290_pt1 | contig 24886 bp, 24 predicted proteins | sample Biomet3_FD_127790 | JGI IMG/M metagenome (GOLD analysis project Ga0183101, IMG submission 127790) | Microbial communities from bioreactor (seeded with sewage sludge) at LBNL, California, USA - Biofuel metagenome 3 | ecosystem: Engineered > Bioreactor > Anaerobic > Unclassified ...
CTCCTGCTTATTTTATAGTGCGGGCAGGGCCTTATTCCACGCCCTTGCCGTCGTTCCACTTCCACTCGCGGACCTCCGGCAGATCAACACCGTTGTCCTTGATATACTGACGGTGCTCCACCAGCTTGTCGTTCATACGCTGAACCAGGTAGGCGCCCCGGTTGCCCAGCTGCGGCAGGCGCTGGATCACGTCGATCACCAGATGGAACCGGTCGATGTCGTTGAGCACGCGCATATCGAAGGGCGTTGTGATCGTGCCCTCCTCCTTGTAACCGCGGACGTGCAGGTTGCGGTTGTGGCGGCGGTAGGTCAGCTCATGGATCAGCGTGGGATAGCCGTGATAGGCGAAAATGATGGGTTTGTCCTTGGTGAACAGCAGGTCGTACTCCGCGTCCGTCAGGCCGTGAGGATGCTCCGTATGGGGCTGGAGCTTCATCAGGTCCACCACGTTGATGACCCGGATCTTCAGCTCCGGCAGCTCCCGGCGCAGGATCGTGACGGCCGCCAGCGTCTCCAGCGTGGGCGTATCGCCGCAGCAGGCCATGACCACGTCCGGCTCCGCGCCCTGGTCGTTGGAGGCCCACTCCCAGATGCCGACGCCCTGCGTGCAGTGTTTGACCGCCTGATCCATGGTCAGCCACTGGGGCCGCGGGTGCTTGGAGGCCACCATCACGTTCACATAGTTGCGGCTCTTGATGCAGTGATCGAACACGCTCAAAAGGCAGTTGGCGTCGGGCGGCAGATAGATCCGCACCACATCCGCTTTCTTGTTGGCCACATGGTCCAAAAAGCCGGGGTCCTGATGCGTAAAGCCGTTGTGATCCTGCTGCCAGACGTTGGAGGAGAGAACGTAGTTGAGCGAGGCGATGTCCTGACGCCAGGGCAGCTCGCGGCAGGTCTTGAGCCACTTGGCGTGCTGGGCGAACATGGAGTCCACGATGCGGATAAACGCCTCGTAGCTGTTGAAGAAGCCGTGGCGGCCCGTGAGCAGATAACCCTCCAGCCAACCCTCGCACATATGCTCTGAGAGCATGGAGTCCATCACCCGGCCGTCCGGGTCCAGAAATTCGTCGCCCTCCCGGCGCTCGCCGAGGAAACGGCGGCCAGTGACCTCAAACACCGGCCCCAGCCGGTTGGACATGGTCTCGTCCGGCGCGAAGATGCGGAAATTGCGGGAGTCCATGTTCAGCTTCATCACGTCCCGGACATAAGAGCCCAGCACGGTCATATCCTGTGCTTCCACCTCGCCGGGAGCGGGCAGCTTTATCCCGTAATCCCGGAAATCCGGCGTGCGGAGATCATGGAGCAGCAGTCCGCCGTTGGCATGGGGGTTGGCGCCCATTCTCCGGGCCCCGGTCGGCGGGAAGGAGCGCAGCAGCTCCACCGGGCGGCCGTCCACGTCGAACAGCTCCTCGGGCTTGTAGCTGCGCAGCCACTTTTCAAGAAGCGGCAGGTGCTTGGCACTGTCGGCTCCCATGGAGATCGGCACCTGATGCGCGCGGAATGACCCCTCCACCTGAAGGCCGTCCACCTCTTTTGGACCGGTCCAGCCCTTGGGGGAGCGAAAGACGATCATCGGCCAGCGGGGGCGGCTGGAGTCGTTTTCCGTGCGGGCGTGCTCCTGAATGCGCTGAATCTCGCGGATGGCCCAGTCCAGCGTGGCCGCCATCTTCTGGTGCATCTCCCGGGGATCGTCCCCCTCCACAAACCGGGGCTCCCAGCCGCAGCCGCGGAAGAACTGCTCCAGCTCTTCATGAGTGATGCGGGAGAACACCGTCGGGTTGGCGATCTTGAAGCCGTTCAGATGCAGGATGGGTAGCACCGCGCCGTCGGTGATCGGGTTGAGAAACTTGTTGGAGTGCCAGGAGGTGGCCAACGGGCCGGTCTCCGCCTCGCCGTCGCCCACCACGCAGGCGGCGATCAGCCCCGGATTGTCGGCCACCGCGCCGAAAGCGTGGGCCAGGGAATAACCCAGCTCGCCGCCTTCGTTGATGGAGCCTGGCGTCTCCGGCGCCACATGGCTGGGCACGCCGCCGGGGAAAGAAAACTGCTTGAAGAGCTTACGCATGCCCTCCATATCCTGAGTGATGTTGGGATAGACCTCGGAGTAGGTCCCGTCCAGCCAGTCCTGAGCGATCATGGCATTGCCGCCGTGTCCGGGACCGGAGAGATAGATCATGTCCAGATCATCCCGCTTGATGACGCGGTTCAGATGCGTATAGAGGAAGTTCTGGCCGGGCACAGTGCCCCAGTGACCCACGATGGTTTTTTTCAGGTCCTTTTCGCTCAGAGGCCGTCTCAACAGGGGGTTGTCCAGCAGATAGAGCTGGCAGGCAGCCAGATAATTGCTGGCCCGCCAGTACGCGTCAAGCTGTTTCAGCTGCGTCGGGGTCAGAGGTGGTTTCTTAGACAGGCGAGTATTCCGTTTAGCTCGCGCTTTCACAGGGGTCTTTGCGATTTTAGCCACGGTATTCCCTCCGTTCATTTTTTGTTTGTAGATTTAGTATATCCTTAATTTGTTAAAAAGCAATGTGTTTTTGAAAAAGTTCACAGTTTTTTCAGTTGATCTTTCTTTTTGAATTTAGTATTTCTCGTAAAAGCTCAGATTGCGGCGAATGCGGCCTTGTATTTTAGCCGGAAACATGGTATTTTGATTTTATGGAAGATTATACGATCTGTCGCTCCCGCCGCCGTTCTGTGGCGCTGGAGATCACCCGGGACTGCCGTGTGGTGGTCCGGGCCCCGATGCACTGTTCTCGCGCCGTGATCGACGGCTTTGTCGGCCGCCACGCTGATTGGATCACGCAAAATCTGGAGCGGCAGCGCCTGCGCCAGCTGACGGCTCCGCCCGCCCCCTCCCCCGCTGAGATTGCCGCGCTGAAGGCGCGGGCCCGGGAGGTTCTGCCGCCGAAAGTGCGCCGCTACGGCGCGATCATGGGCCTCTCCCCCGCCGGAGTCCGGATCACGGCTGCCAGGACCCGCTTTGGCAGCTGCAGCGGAAAGAACGCCCTGTGCTTTTCCTGCTTTTTGATGAACTATCCGGAGGAGGCAATCGACCTGGTGGTGGTCCATGAACTGTGCCACATCCGGGTCAAGAACCACGGGCCGGCATTTTATGCCCTGCTTGGCAGCGTACTCCCCGACTACCGGGAGCGGAAGGCTCTGCTGCGGGAACCCCGCCTGCCGCCGAAATAGAAGATTCCCCTGTTTCTCCCACTTCGCGGACGGCTTTTGTAAAATCGCCGTCCGAATTTCCTCAAAAATTGCGGACGCTGCCCGGCCGCTTTCAGGAGGTCTTACGTCCATGCCGAAAGTAACGCATCAGATTCAGCTCTATGCCTCCGCGTGCACGCGGAACGACTTTTATCTGGACCGTATTCACGCGGCAGCGGAGAAGCTGGGGCTCTCTTTCACGCTGGAAAAGGTCACGGATGAGGCCGCCATTGAAGCGCAGGGACTGCTGGTAGCCTGCCTGTACGCCTATTGTCCCGGCTGCCGGGCGATGCACGCCACGCTGACGGATGAAACCGGTCGGCCGGAGCACTGCACGCCTGCTCTGGCGGTGGACGGCCGCGTGATTTTTGACAACTATCCGCCGGACGACGATGCGCTGGAGCGTTTGCTCTCCGCCTACGCCTGAACTCCGGTCCTGCTTCTGCAAAAAGCGAGCAGCGGAAGACATTGGTTTTCCGCTGCTCGCTCTTTATAAAAATCGTCAGGGGCGGGCCGCAGCGGCCCGCCCCTGACGCGCCCCTCCGCGTCGGCGGAAGGGCGGCAGAAGTCTGTCAGTTCTTGGAGTGGATGCAGCGCTTCTCCACGTTCAGCGCGCACTCACGCACGGCCTCCGTGACCGTGGGATGAGAGTGGATGGTGGAAATCAGCTCGTCCACGGTGCACTCCAGACGGATGGCCAGCGCGCCCTCCGCGATCAGATCGGAGGCGTCCGGCCCGATGATGTGCATACCCAGCACCTCGTTGTACTTCTTGGAGGCGATGATCTTCACCAGGCCCTCGCCGCCGTTCAGGATCAGCGCGCGGCCGTTGGCGACCATCGGGAACTTGCCGACCACGTAGTCGATGCCCTTCGCCTTGGCCTGCTCCTCCGTGAGACCCACAGAGGCCGCTTCCGGCTCAATGTAGACGCAGGTGGGATTGGTGGACTCGTCATAGACGGAATCCTTCCCCATGATCCGCTCCGCGGCCACTTCGCCCATCACCATGGCGGTGTGCGCCAGCAGCGCAAAGCCCTTGACGCAGTCGCCGATCGCGTACACGCCGGAGACGCTGGTCTCCATCTTGTTGTTGACGATGATGCGGCCCCGGTCGTTGTCCAGCTTTCCGGCCTCAAGATTCAGCTCCGCCGTGTTCGCCTTGCGGCCAACGGCAACCAGAACCTTCTCCGCCTCAAAGGACACGGTCTCGCCCGCCTTGTTCTTGCAGACGACCTTCGCGCCCACGGAGGACTTCTCCACGGACTGCACCGGGCACTCCAGGTGGAACTCCATGCCCATCTTCTTCATGTGGGCCACGCCGATGGCGGTCAGATCGCCGTCCAGCATGGGCAGAACGTGATCCAGCGCTTCAACGACGGTGATCTTCGTGCCGAAGGAAGCATAGGCGCAGGCCAGCTCCAGTCCGATGACGCCGCCGCCGATGACCACCATGGACTTGGGCAGCTCCTTGAGAGACAGAGCGCCTGTGGAGTCGATGCAGTTGGGGTTCTCCTTCAGGCCGGGGATGGGAGGCGTTGCGTTGACGGAGCCGGTGGCCACGATGATATCGTCGGCGGTCATGCTCTCCTTGGAGCCGTCGGCCTTGGTGACCTCCAGCGTCTTGGGAGCCGTGAACGCCGCGGTGCCGTCGATCTTTGCGACCTTGTTCATCTTCAGCAGGCCGCCCACGCCGGTGGTGAGCTTCTTGGAGATCGCGTCCTTGTGGGCGATGACCTGCGGGAAGTCCACTTCCACGCCCGTGACCTTCACGCCGATGTCGGCGCCCTGATTCTTAATCCCGTTGATGAGATCAGCGGAATGCAGCAGGCACTTCGTGGGGATGCAGCCAACGTTCAGGCAGGTGCCGCCCAGGTGCTCTTTCTCGATCAGAGTGACCTTGGCGCCCAGCTGAGCTGCGCGGATGGCGGCCACATAGCCGCCGGGGCCGCCGCCGATCACGATCACGGTCTTGGCGCCGGCAGCAGCCGGGGCAGCGGGGGTGGCAGGGGCCGCAGGAGCCGGCGCTGCAACCGGTGCCGGTGCGGGGACGAGCGGCTGCTTCTCGTTTTTCAGGAGCGTGCCCTGGCAGGCGAGGAGGCCGGCCGCTACCTGTTCGAACATGGTCTTCTCGGACGGGAGCATCCTTTTGACCTCTTCGCGGTCATAGTAGTTGCCCTCGGCATGCACGAGCGCGAGGGCCACGATCTTGCGCGAGCGGATGGAGAAGAGATCGTGCATGGTCTCTTTCATCGCAATGGTCTCTTCGATGAGCGCCCGCGCCTCCTCCGAGAGCGGGTCCTCGATCGCGTACACCTTCTTTAAGAGCTCGGCGATCTCCGCATGCGTCCGGTCGAAGAGATCCGGGGGTACCTGGAGAAGTTTCCCGGTTTCGCGCTCGGAGAGCAGGATGCTGCGCAGATCGTCAAACCCCATCAGGGCACCTTTGTCAGGGATGGTTATGCACGCGGGTTATGCAATTTCCGCTATGCCGCGGCAGCAGAGGAAGACTGCTACCGCTTCGGGTACTGTAGTGATCCCCTTTTGGATCTGATAAGTGCTTCCCAGCATCGGCATGGCAAGCGGGAACCGGGCGTCCACCTTTACCTCCCGCTCGGAAAAGACCACGGCATCGGTCAGGGGATCGAAGGCAGCAAGGTCGCGAAGTTCGAGCTGCTGCACCTGCATCCCGCTCCCGCCGTGGAGGGAGGTCGGCATCCGGATCAGGCGCTTGATATCTGTCGTGACCGGTTCGTCGGCAAGAGCGGCCGTATCGTTCAGACGCTTTTTGAACTCGCCTTCCTGTTCCTGCAGCGCTGCCCGGATCACCTTATCTTTGAAAACGGTGGGATCGATTCTCGGTTTTGCAATCTCTGCCACCATCGAGCTCTGCCGTTTTAAGAACGCAGCAGCGGAATCTTTGCCGACGCCTTCAAGGCCGGTCAGGTACTTCATCGCGTCCTCTTCGGAAAGGCCTCCGATCCACGCAAGGTAGGCACCGAGCGCCTGCCGGAACCGGGCCGGCCACCCGGGCCCGGACGGGTTTGCCGAAAGCAGGATGACGGGGTCGAGGCCGATCCCGCAGATATAATCCACCAGCTCCCGCCGCTCCGCGCTCCCCCACCCGCGGAACGCAAGGTCGCGGACATGGATATGGTAGCCGCGTCCCCCGGAGAAGACGAGCTCGATCTGTTTTTTATCGAGCCCGAGCTCGCCGGTCAGCATCTCTAAGAGTTTTTCGGTCTCGGTCTTTACCCGGGAGAGCATCTGGTCGTAGGGACCTTTGACAATGTGGTCGGCGTCGAGGTCGAATATCAGGTCTGCCCCGCACCAGCCTTTCTCTGCCATGGTCGGCGCATCCGGCTTCTCGTAATAGGCGCTCGAATAGTAGATGTGCGAGGGAACGAGGTTCCGGATATAATCCGACATCTCGCCACGGCCGGGAAACGCGATGTGCCGGCGCATCCGCATCTCGGCAGCGCCCGGGTTAAAGAGGACAAAACCCCACTCGCGCTGTTCGAGCGACGACGGGGCGACAAGTACCGCCTTCTTGTAATACTCGGCAAAGCGCTGCCGCACAAACTCCGTGGTGGCCGGGTTCATGGCATCTCTTTTACCATGTAGGGCCCTTTTCGTTCATATCCCTGTCTCCGGTAATAGGGCCGCACCCCGATTCCGCTCATGATCGCAACGCGGCGGTACCCTGCTGCTTTCGCAATCTCCTCGGCACGGGCAAGCAGGATCCTCCCGAAGCTCCGGTGCTGCCACTCCTCAACCTCCGCCGCTTCGGCTCCGACCGGGACAAGGCTCCCGTACACGTGGAGCTCGCGGACGAGCGCTGCCTCGTGGAGCTCGGGCCGGAACTCGGATGACGGAAACCGGAGCCGGGCAAAACCGATGAGCGAGTCGCCCGAGACCGCGGAGATGAAGTGCTCCGTTCCCCCGCAGCACTCGTAGGTTATCACCCGGATCTCGGCCTCCTCGTTTGAGGGGAGGCGACCGATCTCCCGGCAGCGGATGCAGCGGCAGCGCCGGCCCTGTGCGGCGAGCCGGTTCTGGGCCAGCTGCCGAAAATTGGAGTGCCGGGACCCGGCAACGATCAGCTTTGCCGGGATGTCGCGCTGAACCCGGGAGAGGCGCGTGTACTCGGGGATGAGCGACTTTGCGTACGCGATGAGGTCAATGAGCTCGTCTTCCTCGTACGGGGCGTATTTTTTGAGTTCCCAGAGCTCCTCGATCTCGGAACCGGGCGTCACGAGCGTAGGATAGATCTTCAAAAAATCCGGCTTGAACCGGGCGTCCGAGAAGATGGCTTCAAACATCTCCTTGTCCTTTGCGATCGTCGAATGGGGGAGGTTGGGCATCATGTGGAACCCGACCTTGATCCCCGCATCCCGCAGGAGCCGGTTTGCCTCCGCCGTATCCGCAACCGTGCAGCCGCGGCGGTTGAAGGCAAGGATTTCGTCGTCTGTGTGCTGGACACCGAGCTCCACCTTGGTCACCCCGAGGTCGAGCATCCGGTCGATATGCTCCCGTCTGCACCAGTCGGGGCGGGTCTCGAAGGTGATCGCAATGCACCTGACATCCGCGGTCTCGTTTGCCGCCTCGACTTCGGCAACGGACGGTGCCACGGGCGCCGGCGTGTCTCCGGGGTACACGTTCATCGCCTCGATGCAGCGGGCGACAAACTCGTACTGGTACTCCACGGGCCGGGCGGTCATCGTCCCGCCCATCACGATCAGCTCCACCTTTTCCACCCGGTGGCCCAGCGTCTCGAACTGGCCGAGCCGGGCATGGACCTGCGCAAACGGATCGTAATTGTGCTCGCGGGCCCGCTTTGCGGCAGGCTCTTCCCCGGTATAACTCTGCGGCGAGCCAAACGGATGGGCCGGCCCGCCCGGGCAGGGCAGGCACTTGCCGTGCGGGCAGGGATACGGCGAAGTCATCACGGCCACCGGCGCAACCCCCGAAAGGGTGCGGGTGGGCTTGACCAGAAGGACCCTGCGGAGGACTTCACGCTCTTCGTGTGTCGCGGCCGCTAAGATTGCCGAGTTCTTCGGGACCGATAAAAGACGGTACTTCCGGCAGACCTCGATCTTGGCACCTACGATACCGCTGTCCCCGGGGGGCAGGGAGAGGATGCGGGAGATGATCTCCCGCAATGCCGGTACCTCATCCATAAAAATTAATGTTCGACTGCGACCTGCTGTGTGGGGGCTGCTGCAGTCTCGGGAGAATAGTTCACCACATGCACCGGGTGGTGTCCTTCGATATGGGTAACGATCTCTTCGCCCAGCGTTAAAAGAGCATCCTTGTGAGCTTTCTTGTCCTTGTGGATATGGACCGGGGATATCTGGAGGGCGTCGTAGCGTTCGGTATCTATCTCTTCGTTCGTGGTGGTCTCGTAATACTTCCTGATGTGTACCATCAGCATATGCAGGTGAAGCAACTCTTCCTTTTGCACACTATCGCCTTCTCTCTCTAAAAAATTACTTTTTCTATCGCGGCAGATATACCTTATTGGTGAGATTTATAAGAGAAATCCTTCACCCGTGGGGTATGCTCGCGGGACTGGCTATAGGGGACGCGTTGGGTGCGCCCTTAGAAGGATCTGCCCAATCTGGGGCGTGGCTGACAAACATGCGGTCCGGAGGGCGCCATTCCCGTAAGGCCGGCCAGTTCACGGACGACACGCTCCAGGCCCTTGCAGTCGCAGAATCGCTCCTTGCCTGTAAGGGATTTGACGGATCCGACCTTGTTATGCGGTTTTTGGCCGGGTACCGCGAACGCCCGGAATGGTACGGCCCGACCTCGTCCGCATTCTTCGATCTGGTCGCCCGCGGCAACCTGCCGCAGCGGGCCGCACGGCTCGTGCACAAAAAGAATGGCGGGAGCCGGAGCAACGGGAGCGTGATGCGGGGATTCCCGCTTGCCATCTGGTACCCGGCAGACCGGGTGTACGATGTCAGTATTGTTTGTTCGCGGCTGACGCATTACGATCCGGTCGCCGCTGCCTGTTCCGCGTGGCTCAACGGGATGGCAGCCGATCTCTGCCGGGGTGCGTCCCGCAGGAAGGCGTTCCTTTCGGCGCGGGCCCGGTGCCGCGATCCCGAGGTCCTCGACCGGCTCGGTAGCTACGAACGCTACCGCCCCGAGGCATCGCTCGATGCGGTGCTCTGCTCGCACGCTGCCCTGTACTGTTTTATGAACGCGAAGACCTTCGAGTACGCCGTGCTCTCGGCCGTGAACCTCGGGGGCGATACGGACACCGCGGGTGCCTGCTGCGGGGCGCTTGCCGGTGCCTACTGGGGCTTTTCCGCCATTCCGGAGCGGTGGATCCGGGTGCTCGAAGGCCGCGACCGGGTAATCCGTGCTGCAGGAGCCCTGTGGGCAGGCCGGGTGGATGCGACACCCGTACAATAATACCAAAATCCACTATTTTTGTGCCCGACCCCCTGCATGCCCCCCTCTTCCTGTGGCACCGCATATCCCTGACGAGTCACAAGGAATTTCCTGTTTTTTATCCCGTTGATTTCCGGATCGTAAAGATACCTGCCCTATGGCAGGAACCGGTTATGTGGGCTCCCTGCAGCACTAATTTTGGTTCCGACCCCCTACATGAGTTTTGGTAAAACAGGATAAAAAACGGCAATTCTCCGATGAAAAATATTTGTTGATCAAGAGAATTGTGGTGCAGGGGGTCGGACCATAATTTAGGATTTTCTGGGAGAGGTGTGGCGACATCTCCCGCGCAAACGTAAAACTATGCTGATTCACAAAGACGGATAAACTAAAAAAACGGGAAAACGGGAGGTTATGCCGGCCGGACTTCGACCAGTTTTAAGGCCCGGCCCTTGCCGCAGATATCGGAGGCGTTCCCGAGCACGTCCCCGACCACGTATTTCTCGCCCTCGACAACGCCGTCGGGACGGCAGAGGGGATAACTCCGGCAGTCTGTCTTGTTGCAGGAGAACTCGATCTTGATCTTGGAATTGACGATTGCCTTGTCCGCACTGATGAGCATGGAGACCGGTGCCTCGGTCACTTCGACTGCGGTCGCCCCGTTGTAGTGGACCGGGCATTCGTGGTGGGTGCTCCTGACCGAAACCACCCGGTACCGGTGCCCCTTGTTGAGGTTGTGGCAGGCCTTTTTTACCTTGCAGGTCCCGCACTCCGGGGACTCGCCTTCGTAGATGAACTCGGTGCCGGGCTTTGCGAGAACGGTCCCGACGAGCGTCACTTTCGTTTTTGTTTCTGCCATGCCAAATCCCTTCCACTGCATATAGTATCGGCTCACTCGGAATAGAGCATCGAAACAAGCCGCTGTGCCGATTCCTTCGTGATGCCCGTATCAAAGATCGTGAAGCGCTCCGGACGGATAGTCTTTGCCATCAGGAGGGCCTCGACCGCGACCTCGTCGCTGATCCCGAGATCGGCCGGGGTCGTCGGGGCGCCGATCGTCTTTAACGAGGCACGGATCCCCCGCCAGTCGCCGCCGTGCAGGTACATCGAGATGATGGTGCCGATCCCGCAGCTCTCGCCGTGCAGGGCCTTCCCTGGGGCTATCACGTCAAGGGCGTGGGAGAACTTGTGCTCCCCGCCGCTTGCCGGGCGGGAAGAGCCGGCAATGCTCATCGCAACGCCGCTCGAAACGAGTGCCTTTGTCACAAACCACGCCGACTCCTCCTGGTGGGGTTTGATGATATCGGCGTTTTTCACGAGGATCTCTGCGGTCATCTTCGAGAGCGCAATCGCATACTCGCTCATCGGCTCGCCCTTGATCCGGTGGGCGAGCTCCCAGTCGAGAATCGCGGTGTAATTGGAGATCACATCCGCACAGCCGGCTGCGAGGAGCCGGTGGGGAGCCAAAGCAATAACCCCGGTATCGGCAATGATTGCCGCCGGCGGGTGGGCTTCCAAGGAGACATTGCCTTCGCTTGTCGGGACCGAGGCCCGGGCCGAGGCAATCCCGTCGTGGGATGCAGCGGTCGGGACGGAGATGAACTGGCGGTCGAGGTTGTACGATACGATCTTTGCGGTATCGATCACCCGGCCGCCGCCGACGCCGACCACGAAATCGGCACCCTGTGCAGCCTGCTCTGCCTCTTTTATAATTGCCGGGCTGATCTCCTCCGCAATGAAAACCTGTACGCTCCCTGAGCGGGAAAGGTATTCCTGCACGGATTTACCCGCCCGTTCCATCGTGCTTTTCCCGGAGATCAGGAATGCGGATTTGCCCAGCTTTAAGTCTTCACAGACCGGGACTACCTGCCCGAGCACGTCGTGGCCGATCACGACATCGCGCGGCAGCTGCATCCACTTCGACTTGTCAAAGACCTTCTCTTTGAGTACTTTTATTGCATCTGGGCTCATCCGGATTATGAATGATTAGTGATTTCATATACAAATATTACATCGATCCCGTCAAGTACGGCGAACCCTATAATATTGTCGAGACAATCACCTACGCAATCATCCTTATTATCGGCGTGTACCTGCTCTACCGCTGGTTCTCGAATTCACAGTGGCTTTCCGAACGGGGCATAAAACTCGATTCGGCGTTCATCCTCGCAACCCTTCCCTATGTTGTCCTCGGGGGTGTTCTGCGGGTCATTCAGGACGCAGGCATGGTCACCGGAGACTGGCAGTACCTGATCGTTACGCCGCCGATCTACTTTTTACTCTTCTTCTTTGTCCTTGCCATGATTTTTATCGGCGGGACGCTGAAGAAAAACGGCCTGATACAGAACTTTTTGTCGTTCTATGCCCTGGCCGGGTGCATGGCAGTCCTCGTGGTCTCGCTTATCCTCTTCTCGTGGGCCATGACATACGGCCATATCGACCTCTCCATCCTTGGGATCATCCCGCTGATGGCGTTAACGGCGGGAGTACTCGTCTGGGCCTGCATGCGCTACCTCTTAAAATGGGACTACGTCAACGACCCACTCTACCTTGCCCTGATCTTCGGGCAGATGCTCGATGCTAGTGCCACGAGCTATGGTCTCACCTTCCACCCGGCCGTCCACTACATCGAGCAGCACGTGGTCGGCTCGAACCTCATCGAGATGACCGGGACCGCGTTTGTGATGTTCCCCCTAAAACTCGTGGTGCTCTTCCCGGCGATCTATATTATGCAGCTGTACCGGAAAGAGGCAAACCAGGCGTTCTGGCACCTCGTGCTCCTTGCGATGATCGTTGTGGGACTCGCACCGGGTATCCGGGACATGGTCCGGATGGTTCTCTATGTCTGAGACCGATCTCCCGCTCCCCCGGGCCTTCCCCTTAAAAAACGCCCTTGTCGTCACCATCCTCCTCTTTATCGTGGCGATGCTCGTTGGCTGGGTCGGCACGGCCCATACGCCCGCGATCGGCGAACAGCTCATGGAGGTCTTCGAAAAAGAGGTGGCCGGCCAGATTACGGTAGGTGACCCCGTTGACATGTGTGTCAAGCTCCTCGCAAACAACCTCGAAGCCTGCATCATGCTCTTTTTAGGGGGGGCATCGTTTGGGATCCTCACCCTCTTTATCCTGGGCCTGAACGGGCTCGTGATCGGGTCGGTCACCGAGATCGTGAGCCAGGGCCATTCGGCGGCATTCATCGCGGCCGCCCTTCTGCCCCACGGCATCTTCGAGATCCCGGCGTTTATCATTGCCGGGGCGCTCGGGTTCTGCATGGCGCAGTCGCTTATCGCCGAATGGTACGGTGCGGGCGATACGGGCGAAGATGCCAGGAAATATGCCCGGCTCTTTCTCCTGTACGTACTCCCGCTTATCTCCGTCGCAGCGCTTGTCGAGGCTTTTATTACGCCGGCAGTCATACAATTGGTAGCTTAATACCCGAGGCTGTACATGGAAGAGGACGCAGGCGCCCTGCCCAAAAAGCAGGATTTTTCCGAATGGTATAACGAACTTCTGTGGCGTGCGGAGATCATGGATGTCCGCTACCCGGTAAAGGGGCTCTATGTCTGGTTCCCGTACGGGTTTGCGATCCGCCGCTTCGTGTACGACCGCCTGCGGCAGCTGCTCGACCGCGACCATAAGGAAGCCCTTTTCCCGCTCCTTATCCCCGAGCAGGAGTTCATGAAGGAGGCCGAGCACATCAAGGGCTTCGAGGACGAGGTCTACTGGGTGACCCACGGCGGCACGACTCCCCTTGACGTGAAGCTCGCGCTGCGGCCCACGAGCGAGACGGCGATCTACCCGATGTTTGCGCTCTGGGTGCGCTCGCATGCCGATCTCCCCTTAAAGATCTACCAGGTTGTGAATACCTTCCGGTACGAGACCAAGCAGACCCGTCCGCTCATCCGGCTCCGGGAGATCACCTCCTTTATGGAATCCCACACGGTGCACGCTACCTGGGACGAGGCGGAAGCGCAGGTGGAGTCGGAGATCGCGCTCTCGCAGGAGTTCTACAAGAGCCTCTGCATCCCGATCGTCATCTCCAAGCGCCCCGACTGGGACAAGTTCCCGGGTGCAGACTATACGATCGCTATCGATACGATCATGCCCAACGGCAGGACCCTCCAGATCGGAACGGTGCACCACCTCGGCGACCACTTCTCGCGTACTTTTTCGATCCAGTACGAGGACAAGAACGGGGAGCAGCAGATCGCATACCAGACCTGCTATGGGATCTCCGAGCGCTGTATCGCAGCCCTCATCTCTGTCCACGGGGACGACAAGGGTCTTGTCCTGCCCCCGGACGTTGCCACGCTCCAGGCTGTTATTGTGCCGATCACGATCGGGAAACGACGCGACGACGTGCTGGCAGCGGCGGATAAACTCAAAGCCGATCTCGAATCTGCAGGGTTCCGGGTGAAACTCGATGCCCGCGACATGCGCCCCGGGGCAAAGTACTACTGGTGGGAGCTCCGCGGCGTTCCCCTCCGGCTCGAACTGGGGCCAAGAGATCTCGATGCCGGTACGGCGATGGCAGTAAAACGGACCGGGGAGAAGACCACTATCCGCCTCGCAAATGCCTCTGAAGACACCACCCGGGTCCTTGCCGAGGTGGCCGGTGCGCTCCGGGCAAAGGCGGAAGATGAGATGAAAGCGCACCTGTGCAGCGTTGCCTCCATGGAGCAGCTCAATGGGGTGCTCAACGACGGTAAAGTCGCTGTTATCCACTGGTGCCAGGACCGGGCCTGCGGCGATAAGATCGAGGAGCAGGCAAACTCGAGCATCCTCGGGACGAACGTGCGGTCGCCCTATGTTCAGGAGAGCGACGGGCCCTGCGTGATCTGCGGGAAGCCGGGCAAGGCAACGCTTGTCGGCAGGACGTATTGACCGGATACCGGGCTCCCATCATTGTCCGGAGAGACTGGCCCTATTCTTTTTGTCTTCCGATTCCCCTTGAACCGGTTCGTGAGAGCAACTGTGGGGATGATGGCCAATTGTCACCGTTTACGTCATGGCCCGGGGCCCGGAACGCAATACATTAAAGGTATGGGAGAATACCACTCCCTATTAACTTAAGAACGCGAAAACAGAGGTACTATCTGTACATTGTTCCCGAAACGGTGCCCATGAAATCCTATGCTCTCGTCCTCCTGGTTGTTCTCCTTGCCGCATGCATGAGCCTGCCGGCTTTTGCCGGGGTTACGGCAGTAACGAGCGGCCCGCAGACTATCGTAAAGGCCGACACCGTCAACCTCACCGGAACCGATGCAACCAACGGTACCATGGCCCTTTGGATCGTTGGCAGGAACTATTTTAACCTCCTCACTACCGAACCGGATAAAAAAGGGAACTTCATCTTCACGATAAAACCCGATGAGACCAACCGGTTCTCCAGCGGGCAGTATGCCCTCATCATCCAGGACCCCGGAGCTGACAGGACATTCGAGATCACGCCCCTGCTCTGGAGCGATGGGATCCGCGTTGCCGACCAGGGAAAAGTGCTCACGAATCTCGGCGATAAATCCTCGTTTAAAGCAGACATCGGCCCTGTTGCCGGTGCCATCCTGAATGCGTCGTCAGTTTCCGGTACCGACGATATATTTACCCCGTATTACTTCTCTGTCGAAGAGCCATCAGTACGGTTTAACCGGGCAAATCCCGCCAACGGGATGGAACTGCCGGACCAGACTACCGGGGAATCTCTCCTTATCACCGGTACCACCAATATGGGCCCGGAGAACGATCTTAAGGTAGAAATCCGGAATGCAACGGACCGGACACTCGTCACGTCAAGGAGTATTCCGGTCGAAGAAGGATCCAATACGAACCAGTGGACCTACTCGCTTGACGCACCCGGTCTTGCGGCAGGAGAGTATATTGTAACGGTAGGTCAGCAAAAATATACAACGATCGGTGAATCCTCAGCCCGGCTTACTATCCTCGAATACCGGATCGCAGGTTCCCCGACTACCCCGGTCCTGCCCGAACTACCAGTTGCCACGGGTGATTTCTACAGCCTCGTCCTTCCCCTCATCATCAGCTTTGCCGCCCTCATCATTATCGGGATCATCATGATAGTCTCCCTGCGAAAATGAGAGGTTACGGTAAGAAAACAGGATAGGGAAAACTGGTCAGACTGCAATTTTTAAGCCGGGTTGCATCCTGGTAATCTAAAAATAAAAAAGAGATTTAGCACCGGTCGCAGACAAAATCGACGCGAACGGAAGTGTGGCGCATATCGCCGCTGATCTGCTTTTTCCCGCCAAAAACAAAGGGGCGGTGGCATTTCGCACAGCGTTTGGGCCGGATCCGGTCCAGCAGGCCCATAGGCAGTTCGAGCTGGAATTCGGTCTTTGTCCACTCCGCAGGGGGCTTGTCCGCATTCTGCTCGTAGTTAGTGACAAACTCCATGATCTGCGAAGGCGGGACGCCGAGTTCGACGAATTTCTTGAAGACAAAATAATTAAAGATCAGCCACGAAAGGTCGGAGCGGTCGAGGATACCCTCGTAATCGCCGACCTCTTCGTCAAATTCCTCAAGCGAGCACCCGCACAACGGGCATTTCCCTCCGACGAGCTCATCGAGGAAGACCTCTTCCTGGCAGCCCGGGCAGGTCGTGTGCGGTGCGTGCATGCGTGATGACATCGTTATCTCCGTATTATAGGTTTATGGGGTATATTCACAAGGGTATTTTTGGAAAAACCGCGTTTAACGGCGGCATTTTTCCGGTATTTTCTTAGGATATCTATGGGTTGGGAGGGAAGATATAGGTATCATCCTTGCATACAATGCCCGATAATACGTTTGTGGTTCCCGAGAGAACCGGCCGTTTTAGCTGGCCTCGGGCTCCGGCGGTTCCATCACGAGCGTACCGAAGATTACCTTCTCCAGAACCTGGGCAACGTACCGGATATGCATTGCTTTTTCCATATCCTCGTTCCGGTGGACATCCGCATAAAGCTGGAGCCGCAGGAGGGCAAACCGGAATCTGTCGAGGGTTTCGTCGTCCAGTTTCATGGCGTCGCGGTAGATCGGTTCGAGAAGATCGGGGAATGCCTGCGGCTGTTCGAGGCAGGCGATCACCGGTTCGTACAGGGCGAGAGGCTCGGATTTCCCGCACAGTATCCGCATATAGTCCATGCCGGTTAGCCCTCGACAACCCTGACAAGGGCTTCCATGACCTTGTCGACGCTCTCCCATGTCGGACTGTCCCCGCGCCGGATGATAAAGGGCCTTCCCTCGTCACCGGCCTTGCGCATCTCTATGTCGATCGGGATGGCGCCAAGGAAGGGCACCGAGAACTCCTCGGCGATCTTCTTCCCGCCGCCCTTGCCGAAGAGATCGATCTCCTGGCCGCAGTGGGGGCAGATCATGCCGCTCATGTTCTCGATAATACCGATCACCGGCAGGCCCAGCTTCTCGACAAACTTGATCGCCTTTTTGGAATCGAGAGTGGCGACATCCTGCGGCGTGGTTACGATCACCGCTCCCCTCACGTTGGGGGCGAGCTGTGCGATTGTAAGGGCCTCGTCCCCGGTTCCCGGGGGCAGGTCAACGACAAGGTAATCGAGGGAGCCCCAGGCAACTTCAGCGAGGAACTGGTTGATCGCCGCCATCTTCATGGGCCCGCGCCAGATAATCGGGGTGCTCGTGTCCGGGAGCAGGAATGCCATGGAGATGACCGCAAGGGAGCCCGTGACCTTGACCGGGACAATCTTGTTTCCCATGGTCCCGAGTTTCTGGTCCTCTAACCCGAGCATCTTGGGGATATTGGGGCCGTGGATATCGAGATCCAGCAGGCCGACATTATACCCGTGGCTTGAGAGCGCATAGGCAAGGTTGACCGATACTGTTGACTTGCCGACGCCGCCCTTGCCGGAAAGGACGAGAATAACATGCCGTACATCGATGTTTGCCTTCGGGGGAAGGCCGGGTTTTGCATCGGAACAGTTCCCGGAAGATGCACAGCTGGAGCATTCGTGGGAGCAGGTTTCCTTCGTGGGTGTTTGCGGGATTTTTTCTTGTGTTTTCTTTGCCATGGTTGTAACCCCCAGACCTCGTTTCGAGCATATCAGTCGGTCATCTTTGGGTCTTAGTAGGTTTTTCCTGTAAGACAATAAAGATGTGGAGATAGTACCCAGCGATACTGAGGTTTCCAGAGCTGTACGGTTTTACTAAAAAATACTAAAAAAATGAGGGAAAGCCGGATCACAGGTTCCGAAAGGGTTCATCCTTTTCCAAAAGGATTGGGGAAAAGCAGGTATTTTTAGCTGCACCGCACAGATAAGACCAATGAAACCGCTCTTTGTCTCCCTGGGCTTTCTTGAATTTCCTTCTGATTATACTGCCGAGGGAGGAAACCGTTCGCCACGTATTATCTTAAAGGACCTGGATGCGAATGCGGCATCGGTCGCTGTCATGGTGTTTAACCCGTTTATCAAATCCTGCTGCTCGTTTACTCCGTGGATCATCTGGAACCTGCCTCCCGACCCGGTGATCCCGGAGGGGATCCCAAAAGAAGGTACCGTTACCGGCCCTACCTCCGCAGTCCAGGGAATAACGGACTATGGGATCGTCGGGTACACCGGCCCGCAGCCGCCACCGGGAGAGACGCACCGTTACCAGTTCAGGGTGTACGTTCTCGACATCCTTCTCGATCTTCCCCCGGGTTCTGACAAACACAGCCTGGTAGCGGCAATGGACGGCCATATGATCCAGTACGGCGAGACAGTGGCTATCTGTACCCGCTGATTCTCCGGGAACCTTCCCGGAGACATTCGGTTTGTGTTGGGCCGCAACTTCACCGGGTTCCCGGGGTTAATCGTACCGGCTTTTCCGTTTTAACAGACACTCCGGCATCGCGGCAGCATTAAAACCATCCTGCTCGTAAAATGAGATGAGATATGGATACGATCTTGAACTCCACGGGATCTCTCTCCAGGAGCGAAGCGCGGATACACCGCTATACAGAGGAGCGCGAAGCACTCTTCTCGCTTCATGCAACCCGGAGCACCCAGGCAGTGCGGAGGAAAAACCGGAAGCCCGACGATATACGGACACCGTTCTCCCGTGATGCAGACCGCATCATCCATACCCGGGCCTACACCCGGTATATCGACAAGACCCAGGTGTTCTACCTTGTCGAAAACGATCACATCACCCACCGGGTAATCCACGTCCAGCTGGTCTCGAAGATCGCCCGCACTATCGGCCGTTCCCTGCGGCTCAACGAGGACCTGATTGAGGCAATTGCGCTCGGGCACGATATCGGACATATCCCCTACGGCCACTTCGGGGAGAGCTGCCTATCAGCCATCTGTGAGGAACAGGGAATCGGAAAGTTCTCGCACAATGTCCAGAGCATCCGTTTCCTGGACCAGATCGAGGACCAGGACCTGACTATGCAGGTGCTGGACGGGATCCTCTGCCACAACGGCGAGAGCGACGATGTCAGGGTCTCTCCCGTACCCTGCCCAAGCTGGGAGGCATTCGACCGGAAGGTTGCCGGGTATGCACAAAAAAGCCGGATGGCTCCACCGATGACGCTTGAAGGCTGTGTAGTGAAATTCGCCGATACGATTGCCTATATCGGCCGCGACCTCCAGGATGCAGAAGATGTCAAGCTGATCGCCGGCCCTGAAGAGATCCCAAAGGCTTGCAGGGATGTCCTCGGGTCGGACAACCGGGTTATCATCGACACTCTCATCCACGATCTCATCGACCATTCCGATGCAGAGAACGATGCGTATATTTCTTACAGCCATGATGCTGAACGGGCGCTCGTAGCGCTGCGTGCATTTTCCCGTACACATATCTACGATAACCCAAAACTCACGGCAGAGCGGGAGAAGATAAAAACCATGTACCGAACCCTTTTTCACCGGTATCTCGACGACGTCAATGCCGGCCGCCGTACTTCCCGGATATTTACTGAGTTCATCGATCTGCCGTGGGTGAACCGGGAGTACGTGGCATCAACGGCACCGGCCGGGCTTGTCCGGGACTACATCGCCGGCATGACCGACCGGTACTTCCTCAAGCGCTTCGAGGAATGCGTGCTCCCGCATAAAATCGAGGGATCGTTCCGGTAAGCGCGGTTTATTCGTATTTCCCTTTTGGCCGTTCCCAGCCGGTAAACCCGCAGTAGATGCACCCGTCGCCATCGCAGGCCGGGCAGATCTTCTTTGGCGCCCGCACGAGAACGGTTCCGGTCTTGTTGCAATAGGTACAGCCGGCCCCTTCGCAATGCCTGCACGTTGCCGGTTCCCAGGATATGGTTTCGTCTGTCATTATTTTCACCCCAGTTTAATCATCCTCATCAAGGTACCGGGACAGGGCATCCAGCAGCTCGTCTGCAGTCTGGTACCGGTCTGCCGGGTTCTTTGCAAGGCACTTTAAGATGATCTTCTCGACCGCCTCTGCCTCGGGATTGTACTCGGTCGGCGGGATTGGGTCGTCCCGCACGATGGCATTACCCACCTCGACAATGCTCTCGCCGCCGAACGGTATCGACCCGGTCACCAGCTCGTAAAAGAGCGCGCCCAGCTGGTAGATGTCCGTCCGTACATCTGTCCGCCCGAATTCGGCAGGGGATACCTGTTCGGGCGCCGCATACGAAAGGGAGAACCCGGCAACGCTCGATTTCTCCATGGTGGTAGCGATCACCTTACTCATCCCCCAGTCAGTGATCTTGGGGATGAAGTCCCCGGTCATGAGAATGTTGTGGGGCTTGATGTCCCGGTGGATGATCCCGTGGGCATGGGCGTACGCAAGGCCGTCTGCGATCCCATGGACGATATGAACGGCCTTCCAGACAGGGAGGGGCTTTGTGACCTCTTCGAGCGACCCCGGCACGTACTCCATCTCGACATACGGCACGGGAAGGATGTTTACCTCCAGCACTTCGACGATATTGGGGTGGCGGAGCGTCTGCCATGCGGCGATCTCGTTTAAGAAACACTTCCCGGTGACCTCGTCGAAACTGATGGGGAGCTTGACTGCCACCAGCCGGTTGTCCGACTTGCGGTGGGCGGCAAAGACATTGGCCACGCCACCGCGCCCGATATGCCGTATATCCGTGTATTTCCCCTCGAGTTCCGGAGGGAAATATGCCTTGGGTGTTGTCGGGGGGGAAACAGTCTCCTCAGCGGGGACGACTTCTGTCTCCTGGGTTACCGGGACAGTCCGTTCGTCCTCGTTTTCCCGGGGACGGGCCGGGCGGAGCGGCATAACAGGCTCCTCTGGTTCCTCCTCTTTTTGCAGGTCGGGCGAATGTGCAACGGTCTTCTTCGGGGACGACAGGATTTTGGAGAAACGGAACCGGCGTTTGTTCGATGAACGTACGATGAGAACTGCTACTATCCCGATAATACCAATGACTGCAAGGATGGCAACTGCATATGTGGCCCGGTTGTCACTGCCCGAGGGGATATTGCCAACGGGCATGGTGGTCTGGACCGGGGATGCAGTCACCACGGTCGTAACACTTTGTCGGGGAGAAATAGTTTCCGTTCTGGTAGTGACCACCGTGGTCGCTGCTGTCGAAACGGACGGTGCGGGAGTGACCTGCGTATAATACTCGGCCGGGTCCATGAGCGGGAACGAGTCTACTTCGTTCTTTGCCCCGCCCTGGCCCCGGCTTCCACCCTGGCCAACGGTGTAGGTTGTATCGCCAATCCCATCGGAGTTTTTATCGGTGCCATGGTAATCGCTCCAGTAGTTCCCCAGCCGGCTTACCGAGGTCTTTCCCAGGTACACGTACGACTGGCTGGACGAGGTATCCCAGGCAGCTCCGGACTCCTTGGAAAAGACATTCTCCGTGTTGGAGAACGTGTTGAGGACTATGGTATTTTCTTCGGACTGTTCGTCGATGGAGATCCCGAGGGTGTTTTTCATCACCCGGTTTTCCTCGATCACGTTCTCTTTTGCGTTTTTAAGCGAGATTCCCACCTGGCGGCTGTCCGAAATGGAATTTCCCGTAACCGTGTTGCTGCCTGCCGATACGATCTCGATACCGATGGCATTGCCCACGAGCGTATTATCTTCGACCGTATTGCTATTCGACGCGATGAGGATCCCATCTGATTCGCTGTTCCTGACCGTAAACCCCCTGACAGTACAGCCGTCCGCTGCAATCCCGATTGCGTCACCACGGCTTCCCGGGTCGATTACCGGCGCCCCGGCCCCGGTATCGACACCAGCAAGGGTAATTTTCTTTGTAATCTTCACGGTCTCGGGATACGTACCGCTCCAGACCGTGACCGTATCGAGCGGTGACGCCCAGCTGACCGCATCCTGGATGCTGGTAAAACTCGCTCCCGATGGCGCGACAGTGTACTCGGCGCCTGAAACGGGCACGCCGATAAAACACAGCGCCAGCAACCCTGCACAACAGAACACCAGGTATGTTCGGGCAGAAAAAAGGGAGACAGTCATGGAGCAGGTACCGCTATTCCGGATCACGGGGCATTATCCTATTTATATCTGTATAATGGGTCGGGTTATACTCCCTTTAAGGGATGTCCTTTACGGGACCGAGGGGAGGATCAGCAGCAGCCGTGCGCTCCCGGCCCCTTTTGCGAATTCCAGGAGATCGCCATCGTGGACAGCTGTCGGCACGTTTTTTTCCACCCGTGCATTATTAAGGACCGTCCCGCCGGTGCTCCCGCAGTCTTCATAGAACCATCCCCCTTTTTTGAGGATAAATTTTCCGTGGGGACGGCTGATCCGCGTCACGGCGGTGTAAGTACTGGACAGCTCGACATCGGAGTCCCCGGTTGCGTCCGCGGGGCGCTCCGGATCGATCCTCCCTACCCGGAGGCTGTCGGTCCGGAAAAGGAAGATCTTCCCATCGTCACGACCGCCGAGGACAATTGCCGCCGGCACATTCCCGAGCACTTCCTGCGAAAGGGTGTTTTTCACCTCTGCAAGCCTGCGGGAGATCTCCCCGCCAATGATCTGGACCCGGGTGTTTGAGAACAGGCCGAGATTCCGGATAATGGATTCCAGTCCGCCCGGGACAATGGAATACTGCCAGACCGGGTGGATACCTTTTGAGGTCGGGGACCCGAGGCCGGCCTCTTTTTTTATCACCCCGATACTCATGAGCTTGTCGAGATGCTTTTTTGTGTTTTCGTAACTGGTCTCGATCTCGTTTGAAATCGCCCGGGCATCGCGGGGTTTCTTTTCCAGGAACTTGACGATTCTTAACCGTGCGCTGCTCGAAAGCACGTCAAGATATTCTGATAGTTCATCGAGAGATTCAGCAGTATCCTCGACAACGATCGTGGGAGACTTATCTGCCGGGTCCATGAGCATTCACGTACTTGTACGTCGCTTTGTCGTATCATAACCCTATCCACTCCCGCCCGGATGGGTACGAATAACAACCGATCGGGAGATGTATGTAACCCGAAAGTTCAATCCACTAACCCGCATCATGGGGCCAATATATGTGCCATTGCATAAAACATTCAGATCAGGTGATACCGGAAAAACCGGTGTGTCACCGACCCATGAGAGAACAAAACCGGAGATGCCCGAATGGATACAGGAAAGATCATGATGGGAACCGCACTGCTCCTGATTACGATCGGCCTCCTGGTACATCCTGCAGGTGCCGCGGATACCGGTACTGTCGCCTTTGGTGAAGCGGTGACAGGTACCGCTGACGCGGGAACGGGCTGTGGAGACTGCACGGCAGGCAGTCTCCCGCCCGCGGGTTTCTCCGGCAATGCCACGCATCCGTACGAACGATTGAACCTGTCTCCTGCACCCTGACAATTGCACACTTACCGGGTGCAACAGAGACATATTGCAGCCACATCCCTGTTCTTAAAAAACAGGGACCTGCCTCGCGCACCAGAAAACAGATATTACAGACCTCCAGGCTTCATACAGGCACGATTGTGCCCCATACCTTCCACTTTTTAGCTTCCTTTGAAGATTGTTCGTTTTGGTATTGGGCGGACAGCGCTGTCTCAGAGGATTATGAATTCTGACAACAGGTATCCAGAAGATACCCGGGACAAAGAAAGGGAAAAGAGAGACGGAAATGAAATCCGAGAGGTTATTGTTTCCGGCTACCCTGCCGGATGACAGCCCATGCACCGGCAAACGCCAGCCCTGCAACGGCTATGCCACCAAAGCCCGGTGATTTCTTTGCCGGTGTCGGGATGGATGTCAGCGGGACATACGTTGTCGTCTTCGTGGTCGGTTTCAGGGAATAGGTCGGCTGGGTCGTGGGCGGAGAAGTGACCGGTGTCGTTGTCCCGGATACCGATGACGATGTTGTTGTGGTGAGCTGGACATTGTCGATCCAGCCGGTTGCAAACTTGTTGGTCGAACCGTCACCATAGTCGCCGACAGATCCGATATAGATTCGGTTCATGTTTTTCAACGGTTCCCGGGTGGAGAGGAAATAACTCCAGAGCATTGTGCCCGTTGCCTTGTTGGTCACGGTCATAGTCAGGACCTCGGAATCGTCGTTATACACAACCCGGACATGGTAAGGCGTATTGAGTTCGTATTTTACTGTCGATCCACCATATGAAGACGTGTCGCTGGTTACTTCCATGAACTTCGCGCTCGGCGTGATGAGCCGGAGGGTCATGATCTGCCCGTATTTTGCATTGCTGAATGCAGTGATTACGTTCGGGCCCTTGCCGATATCCATCTCCGTTCCTGAAAAGCCCAGGCGGAAGGTCGCGCTCTCGTCTACTTCTTCCAGCGTGACATCGTAATCGAGGGTAAAGGGTCCTTTTTCATAATCAATGGAGGGGGAATATGCGTAATTTCCCGTCCCGGGCGCTATGCTGAAATGGTACATCTCTTGTGACGAATCCCAGTAATCTATAGATGGATTGTTCGTTGTCCAGTGAGGATTTGTCGCAAAGTTGGTCTGGTACAGGGTTTTCTGGTCCCCGCTGTCTGCCTGGACCGGGCAGGTAAAGAGAAACAACAGCAGCACCAGCATCGATACAAGGATAATTTTTGCAGCGTTCATAAAAGGCACTCCTTTTTTCCCAAAGGGACGATATATGGTTTCCCTTTATAAGGAAATAATCGCCAGATACTACCCCGCACTGACGATATGTACATATATATGCGGCATCGTCGTTTTTAAAAATATCTTCCCCTGCAAAGGGACTACCCCCGGTATCTGAAAACGGACCTTAAACCAACACTATATTTATCACCGAAATAAGGCAATATCATAGAGCAGTAGGAGTAATGCGATAGTAGTCTAGCGGCAGGACAGGAGCTTCCCAAGCTTCTAA
>Ga0183101_1000021_pt4 | contig 24844 bp, 23 predicted proteins | sample Biomet3_FD_127790 | JGI IMG/M metagenome (GOLD analysis project Ga0183101, IMG submission 127790) | Microbial communities from bioreactor (seeded with sewage sludge) at LBNL, California, USA - Biofuel metagenome 3 | ecosystem: Engineered > Bioreactor > Anaerobic > Unclassified ...
ACGGTTTCCGCCCTGGCGGCAACGCACCCCGGGGGGGCGCTTGCCTATAAGGTGCGGGCCGACAAGGCCACCTTTCTCTACACCGGCGATTATGAGATTGCCCCAGACCCCGAAGCGCAACTGGCTGCGCGTGAAATGCTGGGCAATGTTGATCTGGCGATTGTGGACAGCATGTACAGCCGGTCAAATTTCAAGCCCGGCTGGGGGCATTCCTGCTGGGAAGACTGGCGCGACGTGTGGCCGAGCCCAGCGGGCGGCTGCATTCTTCTTTCCCACCACGCGCCGCAGATGACAGACAGGCAGATGGATGTGTTGCAGCGCGAGCTGCTGCTCCATTGCCAGCAAAGCGGTTCGCGATTGTGCATTGCCCGTGAGGGCATGCGCCTCCGGCTGCCCTTGCCCGAGGGCCGTGCCTGCGGCGAATGCGGCGTTATTCAGTTCAGCAACTGGCTGGACAGTTTTTTGGATGAACTTACGCAATACCTTGATGAAGCCACACTGCTGGATTGCATTTTGGCCAAGGCTCGCGAAATTTCCCGTGCCGACGCGGGAACGGTTTTTCTGGTGGACGGCGCGAACCTGCAATTTGCCTACACGCATAACGACAGCCTTTTTTCCGTCAGCACCGCTTCAAAATTTGCCTATTCCTCCACACGTTTTCCCATAACGCACCGTTCCATTGCGGGCTATGCGGCGGCGACCGGCGAAACGCTGAACCTGGGCGATGTGCGCGCACTGCGCCCGGAGCTTCCCTTTTCATTTACTGAAGATTTTTACCACGCCTGGGGGTACAGCACGCAGTCCATGCTGGTTGTGCCGTTTCTCAACCACGCGGGCAAGGTGCTGGGGGTTATGCAGCTCATCAACAGCCTTGATCCGTGTACCGGCAAACCCCGACCATTCAACAAAGATATGGAGGGGAACATACAGCTGCTGGCGCACGAAATCACCAATATCCTTGAGCGGAGCAAATTGGTGCGGGCCAGCATTAACCGCCTTATCCGCCTTACCTCTGTGCATGACCCGCTGGAAACCGGCCCGCATGCCGAGCGCGTTGGGGCCCTGGCCGCAGAAATGTATCAGGCCTGGGCCAACCGGCGGGGCCTCGACAGGCAAAAGACCCTGCGCCTCAAAAGCCAGATTCGTCTTGCCGCCATGCTGCACGACATTGGAAAGGTGGGCGTGAGCGACCTGCTGCTCAAAAAACCGGGCAGGCTTTCGGAAGCAGAGATGGCTGTTATGCGCTCGCACACCACAATTGGCGCGGCCATTCTGGCAGCGGAAGGGGCGTATGCGGGAATTATGGCCATGGCGGGCGATATTGCGCGGCACCATCACCAAAAGTGGAACGGGCAGGGCTATGCCGGGCCCACCAGCGAGGATCGCCTTTCTGGCGAGGATATTCCGCTTGCGGCGCGCATCACGGCCATTGCCGACGTGTTTGATGCGCTGGTTTCGCCACGGTCATACAAAAAGTGCTGGACGCACGAAAAGGCTTTGCGCTTTTTGCACGAAGAAGCGGGCACGCATTTTGACCCCACGCTGGTGGATTGCCTGGACACGCTGATGGACGTGGTGACCAGCATCTATGAACGCTATCCGGATGTGGCGTGCCCCAAAGGCTGAAAGAAGTTCGCCCTTGAGTGATGCTGCGGGGCAGCTGGGAGCAGGAGCAGGGCCTGGGACCACAAGCGTGGTTTTGGGGCGTGCACGTCAGCTCATTTCTGGTTGGGGCGAAATTTTAGCTCTGGCCGCGTTCTGAGGCCCGAAAACGCTGCTGCGCACGCCTTGTTGCGTAAATTGTGCTGCCGTGTGCTGTGAGGCTGGCGGGTGCCCCTGCGGCCGTGGCCATGGTCGGCGTGGCCATAGTCGGCGTGGCGGTGGCGGGGGATGGGGCAGGCCTGCGGGGCGGGAAGGGTCTGCGTGAGGCGGCAAGAAGATGCAAACGCGAAAGCGCCGCAAATTTTGCGGCGCTTTTTCAAAAAGGCGATTTCTACGGCTGTCTTGCAGCCTGGCTTTCTTCATCCGGCAGGCAAAACCTGAGGGGTGGGTTTTCTCCGGGGCTTGGAAACAGCTCCGCGAAAACAGCAAAAGAATGCTACGCTAGAGGGCGCAAAGACGTTCTGCCGGAATGATGGTAAAGTTGTTGTTCCGCAGTACTTCCACGGCCTGATCGATCTTGTCGAAACGGAAGATCATCACGGCGCTTTCCGCTTCGCGCTGCACAAAGGCATACATATATTCCACATTGATGCCGTTGCGCGAAACGGTCTGCAACACGGAATCAAGCCCGCCGGGCGTGTCGGGAACTTCAACGGCCACCACGCTGGTGCGGCCCAGGGTGAAGCCCTTTTCCTTGAGCACGACTTTGGCTTTTTCGTGATCGCAAACGATCATGCGCAAAATGCCGAAATCAGAGGTGTCGGCCAGGGAAAGGGCGCGTATGTTAATGCCCGCTTCGGCCAGCGTGTGGGTTACTTCAGCCAGCCGGCCAGCGCGATTTTCCAGAAATACAGAAAGCTGTTCCGTTTTCATGACCAATCCTTATGGTTCAACAGGTTTTTAGGCCTTGTGATTGGGATCGTCAGAGGAAGTGGGCTGCTTCTTTTCCTTGGGGGTTATGTCGATTTCATCCGGCTCGGAAGAAGCGCGGCGAAAGTTACGGATTGCCCGGCCAAGCCCGCCGCCGATTTCCGGCAGTTTATTGGACCCGAAAAGAAGCAGAACAACAACCAGTAAGAGCAATAATTCAGGCATGCTGACGCCGAACATGCGGGGAGCCTCCGTTGAGAGTTGGGCAATAATGCAAATTACACCGGAAAAGATAAGCCTTGTGGAACCCGAGGTCAAGGTGAAACCCCCAGCTGACGGGCTTTCCGGCCTTTCTCACCGGCAAGGGCGGCCTCCGCAAGCCGCGCGTTGGCGCGGCTATTTCCCCATGGCGTTCATAAAGTCCTTGTTGGACTTGGTGGCGCGCATTTTGTCCAGCAAAAATTCCATGCTGTCGATGGAAGACATGGGGGCCAGAATTTTGCGCAGAATCCACACGCGGTTGAGCACGTCGCTGGGCAGCAGCAGGTCTTCCTTGCGGGTGCCGGTGCGGTTGATGTCGATGGCGGGGAAAACGCGCTTTTCCGAAAGGTGGCGATCCAGATAAATTTCCATGTTGCCGGTGCCCTTGAACTCTTCAAAGATCACTTCGTCCATGCGGGAACCGGTGTCAATAAGCGCCGTAGCAATAATGGTGAGGCTGCCGCCCTCTTCAATGTTGCGGGCCGCGCCAAAAAAGCGCTTGGGGCGTTGCAGGGCGTTGGCGTCAAGGCCGCCGGAAAGCACGCGGCCGGAAGAAGGCGTAACGGCGTTGTAGGCGCGGCCCAGGCGGGTGATGGAGTCGAGCAGAATCACCACGTCGCGCTTGCGTTCCACAAGGCGCTTGGCCTTTTCCAGCACCATTTCGCACACCTGCACATGGCGCTGCGGCGGTTCGTCAAACGTGGAGCTGATAACCTCGGCCTTTTTGACCGTGCGCTCCATGTCGGTAACTTCTTCGGGGCGTTCGTCGATCAGCAGAACAATGAGGTAGACATCGGGATTGTTGGCGTTGATGGCGTTGGCCAGCGCCTGCAGAAGAATGGTTTTGCCCGTGCGGGGCGGCGCAACAATAAGGCCGCGCTGGCCGCAGCCGATGGGGGCCATGATGTCGATAACGCGGTTGGAAAGGTTTTTCTCGCCGTTTTCCATGACAAGCTGGCGGTCAGGATAGATGGGCGTGAGGTTGTCGAACAGAACGAGGTTTTTGGCGTGCTCCGGCGGTTCAAAGCCGATTTCAGTGACTTTGAGCAGGGCGAAGTAGCGTTCGCCCTCCTTGGGGGGGCGTATCTGGCCAGAAACGATGTCGCCCTTGCGCAGCGAAAAACGCCGTATCTGCGATGGCGAAACATAAATGTCGTCCGGCCCGGGCATATAGCTGCACAACGGCGACCGCAAAAAGCCAAAACCGTCGGGGAGAATCTCAAGGACGCCGTCGCCGTAAATAGCGCCATTTTGCGAGGCACAGGTGGACAGCAAAGCAAAAATGAGTTCCTGCTTACGCATGGAGCTGGCATTTTCAATTTCATATTGCTCTGCCAGTTCCATGAGGTCCTGCATGCTGCGCGTCTTCAGGTCCGTGAGGCTCAAGGCGCTGTCGGTCAACAGTGTGGAAGTAGCTTTCTTTTTGCGCATAACATTCCGATATTTTGATAATACACAGGGTAACACTTACAATGCATGCACATTGTAGCGCAGTGGGCGGATAATATTGGGAACAAAAAAGATGTGTGAAATTGCGATTAGCCCATCTTTCTTGTTATGGCAAGAAAAAAATGCGTTGCAGGCCACAAAAAATGTTGCGTTTTTTACAAACCAGCGCCGATTTTCCGGCGCGAAAGGCGGTTCACCGGCGGCAAAGCCTGCGGGCCGGGAGAACGGGGCCGAAACTGTTGCGGGTACTGCTGGCGAACCACAGCGCAAACCAGAGCGCGTTTTGGCGCGCGGGGGCTGGCGGCGCGCTGCCGTGCAACGGCATGCGGTTGTAATCTAGCTGGCGGATTCTTCCGGCGCTGGCGGCGGGGCATATTTTTCAAGCAGCTCGTCGCGTATCTTGCTTTCTTCCAGCTGCAGCACTTCGGCGAGTTCGCCGGTGACAAGGCCCATGGCCTGTTCCAGCAGGCGGCGTTCGCCAAACGAAAGTTCTTTGCTGCGCCCGATCAGCAGCAGTTCGCGCAGCACCTCGGCCACAACCGACAGGCTGGGGCTTTTGAGCCTTTCGGAATATTCGCGAAACCGTCGGTTCCAGTTCTGCCCGGTATAAATGGTTTTTTCCGAACCGGCGCGCAGTGATTCCAGAATGGCGGTCGCTTCATCCTTGGGCGTGAGCAGACGCAGGCCCACATGGGCGGCGTTGTTCACGGGGACCATCAGCGTGACGTTGTTTGCCCGGATGCGCACGATATAGAGCTCGCAGGCGATGCCTCCCACAGACGTGCTGTCTATGCGCTCTATTTTGCCCACACCCTGGGCCGGATATACCACGAGATCGTCCGAAGTGAACATGATGCCACCAACGCGCTGCCAAAAAGCGCAACTAAACGAGACCTGGAGCGATTTAGCTGGAAGTCGCGAATTAACTAGAAATTAAGGAAGAGTCTGAAATCAACTCTTCAAATATCTTAGACCAACACTGGGTAAGAGTCCAGTTGAAAAACAATTTTGCTCATATTCGCAGCGGCATGGGCCATTGTGCTGCGTTGAAACAGGCTCAGCAAGCGTTGCGGGCTGCGCGAACGGCGCTTTCAAGCCCCTTTTCCGCAAAGACAAACAGTGTTTCGGCAGCCTGCGTCATCGCTTCGCCGATTTTTTCCGCATCCGTGCTTTCCGGGCGTCCCAGCACCCAGTTGGTCACGTCGCCCTTGAAGGGGGGGCGGCCAATGCCGATGCGCAGACGGTAAAAATCGGGGGTGCCCAAAAGTTCCGTTATGGATTTAAGGCCGTTGTGCCCTGCGTTGCCGCCGCCCAGCTTGAAGCGCAGCTCGCCCGCCGGGATGTCCAGTTCATCGTGGGCCACCACCAGCATGGAGGGTTTGAGCTTGTGCCAGGCAAGCAGCGGCTGCACGCACTGACCGCTCAAATTCATGAAGGTTTGCGGCTTTGCCGCCAGCCACCAGCCGCCAAGGCGCGGCAGACGCAGCCGCCACAGCTCGCACGAAAATTTGCCGCCGTTGAGCTGGTCAACGCTTCCATCCTTGCCTGCTAGGTCCAGCAAGACGGAAACAAAGTCGAAACCGCAGTTGTGCCGGGTGTGGTCATATTTAGCGCCTGGGTTGCCCAGACCTGCAATAACGCCCTTATACTCCATGGGGTGCGCCTCCAAGCGCGTTTTCGTTGCATGCGATGCGCAGGGGCAATCCAAGCCCCGCGCAGAAGGCGGCGGCCGTGCGGGCCGCAAAACGGCACAGCCTCGGGTTCATGGCGGCCAGGTGCCCGCCGCCGTCAAGCCACACCAAACGCTTGCTAGGGGCTTCAAGGCGGTCAAACGTGGCCTGAATGATGGCCGGGGTGAACAGCGCGTCATTTTGCGCGCTGAAGAAACACAGCGGGCTGTGCAGCCGCGCCGGAACTTCGGCGGTAAACAGACTGGCCAGAAATTCCAGCGGGTAGAAAAAACGCAATTTACGTCGGCTGGAGACCGTGCGCGTGGCTCCGGCGAAGATGCGCCGGGTGTTGAGATAGGTCTGAAGCGGCAGGGGCAGGCGCGGCAGCCAGCGGGCCAGGCGCGTAATGCCTGCTTCGAGCTCCTTTCTGCGGTCAGCCCAGGGCGCGAACCGCGTGAGGTGAACGGCCTCGCGCATTTGCGGCAAAACGCCAGTGATGGGCAAAACCGCCGTAATCCCCCGCGAGGCGGCCGCATGGGCCAGGGCCAAAATGCCGCCCTGGCTGTGCCCGCACACCGCAATGTGCGCGTACCCCTCGTTGCGCAACCATTCCTCGGCATCCAGGCCATTGCGCAGCAGATCCGCAAACGTAAAGCCCGTGCTGTGGCGGTTCAGCCCATGCCCGGTAAGGTGCAGGGCCGCAACGGCAAAACCCGCCTCGCGCAACGCCGTGAGCAACGGCCCGTATTGGAACGGGCACGTCAGGGTGCCGGGGTAGAACAGCAGAACCCCGGCACCTTCATTGGGCCGGATTTCAAGCTGAAAATCCCGGTTATGGGCGCAAAATTTGCGGAAAATGACAAGGTTTTTCTGCATGGAAACCGCATTGGCTGCATAAAAATGAGGCCGGCCCCAAAGGAGCCGGCCAGTACAGACGCTCGGAACCCCGGCATGCCGGGGTGGGCGCGAAAAGAACTATTCGGCGCCTTCGCCTTCGCCCTCGGCGTCCTTGGCCTTGGACAGAACGCTGACGATCGCGAAGTTCTGGTCGTAAATGGCCTTGACGTTTTCAGGCAGCTTCAGGTCGGCCACGCAGATGGTGGTGTTGATGTCCATGTCGGACACGTCAACCGTGATCTTTTTGGGCATATCAAGGGGCTTGCTGCTCAGACGCACGATTTCACGATAGGTTTCGAGCTGGCCGCCCAGCTTGACGCCGCGCGAAACACCCACGAATTCAACGGGCACGTCAACGGTGACGGCTTTGTTCATGTCCACGCCGTAAAAGTCGATGTGGCTGAAGACCTTCTTGTAGGGGTGGTACTGCACGTCCCAAATGATGACGGGATGCACGGACTTTTTGCCGTCGGTGTCGATTTCGAGATTGAACACGGAAGTGCGGCCCACTTCTTCATACAGCTTTTCCAGCGGCAGGGAAGGGGCCTGAACGGCGATGTTTTCACCGGTGGCGGTGTAAAACACGCCCGGAATCAGATTCTGGGTGCGCAGACGCCCGCTTGCGCCTTTGCCGCAACCTTCGCGCTTCTGCACGCTCAACGTCTTTTCAATATTCATGTTCTGCTCCTTGGCTTACCGCCGCCGAAACGTGCGGAAAAAGTTCTGTTATGTATGGAACCCGTTTGGGAAAACGGGCCTGGGTCCAAAGCATGCCGCGCCCGCGCGGACTAAACGAACAACACGCTGACCGATGAACCGGTGTGGATGTTGTGTATGGTTTTGCCCAAAAGGGCAGCCACCGTCACCACCTGAAGCTTGGGGCAGCGTTCGAGCTTGTCTCCCATGGGGATGGTGTCGGTGACAAATACCTGCGAAAGGGCCTCCGTGCTGTTGATGCGGTCGATGGCCGGGCCGGAAAGCACGGCGTGGGTGGCGCAGGCCACAATTTTCGTCGCGCCGTTTTTCAGCAGCACATCCGCGCCAGCGCACAGGGTGCCCGCGGTGTCGATCATGTCGTCCACCACGATGGCCAGGCGGCCTTTCACATCGCCGATAACGTGCATAGCCTGGGCCTGATTGGGCTTGTCGCGGCGCTTGTCCACGATGGCTAGGGGGGCGTTGAGCCGCTTGGCATAGGCGCGGGCGCGTTCAACGCCGCCAGCGTCCGGCGAAACAATCACGATATTGTCATCGTGCAGCTGCCGCAGCGATTCAAGCATGACGGGCACGGCAAAGAGGTTGTCCACCGGGCAGTCGAAATAGCCCTGAATCTGCCCCGCGTGCAGGTCAATGGTAACCACGCGCTCCGCTCCGGCAACGCTGATGAAGTCGGCCACCATCTTGGCGCTGATAGGCGCGCGGGGGCTGACCTTGCGGTCTTGCCGCGCATAGCCGTAATAGGGAATGACGGCGGTGATTCTGCCGGCGCTGGCCCTTTTGAGGGCGTCGAGCATAAGGCAGAGCTGCACGAGATTGCGGTTGATGGTCGGCGGGCAGGTGGGCTGCACCACGAAAACGTCATCACCGCGAACATTGTCGCCGATTTCAATGCGCAACTCGCCGTCGCTGAACGTTGTTGCCAGCGTGGGCGTAAGTTGACACCCCAGATGGTTGCAAATGGCCTTGGCCAACTCCGGATTGGATGATCCGGTGACGATCTTTAGATCGCTGTACATGAACCGCCCTGCCTTGCGCGCCAGAAAGCACTTTCAGTTATACATCCTTGCTGCCGTCGCCGGAAGAAAGGCGGCGCTTCATTGCCGTGCCGCCTGAAAAAGCGGAAGGCGCGGTCAGGCGCCCAGCACGTAAACGGCAGTGCAATGGCTGGGATGGAAGGGTTCGAACCTTCGAATGACGGAGCCAAAACCCGTTGCCTTACCACTTGGCTACATCCCAGTGTGTGTCACAGCACGTGCGCGTAAACGCGCCTGTTCTCTCCTTGCAGCATGGCCGCTGCCGCTTGCGATTCCAGATGGGCCTCGCGTGCAAACAGCGCCACAATGCTGGAGCCGCTGCCGCTCATGGCGACGGCTTCAGCCCCAAGGCGCAGCAAGTTCGCCTTGATTTCCGCAAGCTGCGGATGGCGTGAAAAAACAACGGCCTCAAGGTCGTTGTGCAGGTCCATCGCTGTCCACACCCCGGAGAGAGAAGTTCCATTAGCCTTGCTATTCAGGTTTGTCAAGCTGTTTTGCCCAAAAGCGGTCTTTGCGCCCGCCATGGCCGCATCGTAATCGGCATAGGCCTGCGGCGTTGAGGCGTGGATTTCGGGGCAAACAAGCACAAGTTGCCTGCCCAAAAGTTCCTGGGGCATGCAAGGTTCAATAATTTCGCCGATGCCCCGCACACGGCAGGGCGTGTTCTTGAGAAAAAAGGGAGTGTCCGCGCCAACCCGCAGCGCCACCTCGGCCAGCGCCTCTTCACTCAGGGGCGTGGCCAGGCGCTCGTTGAGCCAGCGCAGCAGGGCGGCCGCATCGCTGCTGCCCCCGCCGAGGCCCGCGCCAGAGGGAATGCCCTTGCGCAGCGTCACATCCACCCCCGGCAGCTGCGGCACGCGTTGGGCCAGCGCCGCATAGGCCTTTGAAAGGGTGTTGTTTTGGGGGTCTATGCCCGGGGCCTCGCAATGCAGCACCAGGCCGTTGCCGTCCGTTTCGCGGATGTGCAGCCGGTCGCAGGGGCGGGACAAGGGCCAGAACAGGGAATCAAGCTCATGATAGCCGTCGTCCCGCACACCCGTGATGCGCAGGCCAAGGTTTATTTTGCACCCGGCAACAACAACGCTCATGTCGCTCCTTTCCCCGCGCTTTTACGCTACAGGGTTTCCAACGTAAAATGGTCGTTGGTGTACACGCAGATTTCGGACGCGATGCGCATAGCCTCGCGCGCCGTTGTTTCCGCATCAAGGTTGCTGAAACGCACCAGAGCCCTGGCGGCGGCAAGGGCATAGGGACCGCCGCTGCCGATGGCGGCGACGTCGTCATCCGGTTCAATGACGTCGCCCGTGCCGGACAACACAAGAATGTGCTCCTCGTCGGCCAGCAGCAGCATGGCCTCAAGCTTGCGCAGGTATTTGTCCTTGCGCCATTCCTTGGTCATTTCCACGGCGGCGCGCACCATATTGCCGCGCAGTTCCTTGAGCTTGGCTTCGAACAGTTCAAAAAGGGTAAAGGCGTCCGCCGTGGCCCCGGCAAAACCCGCCAGGATCTTGCCTTCATAAAGTCGGCGCACTTTTTGGGCCCCGTGCTTCATGATCATGTTCTGACCCAGCGTGACCTGACCATCGCCGGCCAGGGCCACGCGTCCGTTCTTTCTGACGGCCAGAATAGTGGTGGCGTGCGTATCCATCAGTTCTTTTCCCATATTTCCTTGCGCTCCTTATAGGCCGCTTCAAGGCGTTGGAAGGGGCGTTTGTCGGCCGATCGGCCCGCAAGGGCCTTTGCCTGGTTGAAGTAGCGCTCGGTCTGTTTCTTGTTGTTGGAATACATGGCGCTGTAGGCCATGTGAATATACGCCCCAGCGGTGTCGCCCGATTTGCCGAGCGAGCGGGCATAAGCTTCATGCACCTCGGCATCTTCGGGCACATAGCGCAGCACATCTTGATAATAGCGCGTGGCCTGGGCCTGTCTGCCGGTTTCATCAAGTTGCCGGGCAAAGAAAAAAGCGGCCATATAATCGCGCGGGTCGAGGCGCATGGCTTTTTGCAGCAGGGCGTCGGCGCGGCTCATGTCGCCCTTGCGGTAGTGAAAGGCCCCCGCCTCGCGCAGCACAAGGGGATCGTTGGGCGAAGCGGTAATGGCCGCGTCAAAGGCGGTGTTGGCCTCCGCCACGCGGTTGAGCCGGGCAAGAACGATGCCCCGCCCCATGCACGAAAGGCCGTCCTTGCCTGCAAAACGCTGCAGCGCGGCCTGCGAATCGCCATAGCGGGCCCACAGCAGCGTTTTAACGCGGATAAAACGCTTGTTGTCCTGCGAGCGGTTCTGCACGGCCTTGCCCATGCCCTGAATGCGGGCCTGAAGGCCGTTGATGCGGTCGCCGATGGCCGGGTGGGTGGAAAGATAGGTGGGCACATTGGAGCCGCTCATCCAGCTTTTCTGGCGCAGCACCTTAAAGGAATCCACCATGCCCTGCGGGGGGTAGCCCGCAGCCACAAGATATTGCAGGCCGATCTGGTCCGCCTCTGTTTCATCCATACGGCTATAGTTGAGCATGGCCGATTGCCCGGCCCCCAGGGCGCCCACAGCAATGGCTCCGCCGCCGGAACCTCCGGCCGCCACGCCCGCGATGGCCAGCAGCAGCGACCCCACAGTGACAAACTGGGCGCGCTCAAGCCGCGTGGCCACATGGTGCTGGGTAACGTGCGCCAGCTCATGCGCCAGAACGCCCGCCAGCTCTTCTTCCCTGTCCAGATTCATGATCAGGCCGGTGAACACATAGACATACCCGCCGGGAACGGCAAAGGCGTTCAGCGAGTTGTGCAGCACCACGGTGGCCTTGAAGGTGAAGGGCTGCGGCGGGGCAACCTTGACCAGGCGCTGCACTATATAGTTGACGTACTGGCTCACCTCTGGGTCTTCGATAACGCCCATGTTGGAGCGGATCATCACATCAAATTTGTGACCCATCTCCTTTTCGTCCTTGATCGTGACGCCGCCGAAAAAGAAGGCTTGCGCGGGCACGGCCACGAGCTGGGCCGTCAGAAAGACCAGCAGAACCAACAGCGCCGTAACGCGGCGCACTGCAATGCGGTGCAACATGGCATCCTCTCGGGCCGTAAAAAAGTGCCCCAGGCCACCGAGCAAGGGAGCGGCGCTGCCGCCCTGTTTGCTCGGTCTTGCCCGGACGACGGCCTTATTCCAGATCCCACACCTGCCCATCGGGGGTGTCGCGCACGCTGACGCCGAGGTCCAAAATTTCCTGGCGCAGCGAGTCCGAAAGAGCAAAGTCCTTGGCGGCGCGGGCTTCCTGCCGTTTGAGCAGCAGTTCTTCCACGCGGGGCACATCAATGCGGCGGCGACGGGCGCGCTGAGCGCGCAGGTCGTTCAAAAAGGCCTGCGGCGATTGCCCGAACAGGCCGAGGCGCTGGCTCCAAACGCGCGCGCGTTCGAGAAATTCGCCCAGCAGGGTGCGGGCGGCCTCGCCAGCGCGCAGGCCTTTGTCTTCCAGCAGGCGGTTGACAAGGCGCACTTGCGCGAACACCTGGCCCAAAGCCTGGGCCGTGTTGATGTCGTCATCCAGCGCGGCGTCAAAAGCCTTGGGCAGTGCGGCCCATTCTTCGGCCAGTTCCGGCGGCAGCGGCGTTTTTTTCCACTTTTCGCGCGTCAGGGCTTTTTCGGCCTCGAACAGCGCCGAGTACACGCGGTGCTGCGCGCGTTCCGCCTCGTCCATGCTGTCGGCGGAAAAGTCGATGGGGCTGCGGTAGTGCTTGCCAAGCAGGAAGAACCGCAGGGTTTCGGGCAAATAGCTCTCCAGAATATCGCGAATGGTCTTGAAGTTGCCCAGCGACTTGGACATTTTTTCCGCATTGACCTGCACAAAACCGTTGTGAACCCAAAACCGGGCCAGCGTGCAGGCGCAGGCCGCCTCGGACTGGGCGATTTCATTCTCGTGGTGCGGAAAAATAAGATCCTGGCCGCCGCCGTGAATATCCAGCGGCAGATAGGGCTGGCTCATGGCCGAGCATTCAATGTGCCAGCCGGGGCGGCCTTTGCCCCAGGGGCTTTCCCAAAAGGGTTCGCCGGGCTTGGCGGCCTTCCACAGGGCGAAATCAAGGGGGTCTTCCTTTTCCTCGCCGGGGGCCACGCGCGCGCCGGAGAGCAGCTCGTCGAGGCTGCGGCCGGAAAGCTTGCCGTAAGGCTCGTAGGACCGCACGCGAAAATACACATCGCCCGAAGGGGTGGGGTAGGCCTTGCCCGATTCGATGAGCCGCGCGCACAGAGCCTGGATTTGCGGAATAAAATCGGTGGCTCTGGGTTCTTCGTCCGCGCGCAGCACGCCAAGGCGGTCCATGTCTTCATGGAAGGCGTCAATATAAGTTTGGGCAACCTCGCGCCAGTCGCGGCCTTCCTTGTTGGCGCGGTTGATGATTTTGTCGTCCACGTCGGTGAAGTTGCGGACAAAGCGCACCTCAAGGCCCATGTGGCGCAGGTGGCGTGAAAGCACGTCGAACACAAGAGCGGAACGGGCGTGCCCGATGTGGCAAAGGTCATAGGCCGTGATGCCGCAGACATACATGTTCGCCTTGCCGGGATGCACGGGCGAGAATTCTTCTTTGCGACGGCCCAGAGTGTTGTAAAGCTGCATGGATTTCCCTTACCCGACCTAGCCGGGAAGATTGATCATGTCTATGCGGCGCTGGTGCCTGCCGCCTTCAAAGGAGCCTTCAAGAAAGGCTTCAACAATGGCCTGGGCCAGCTCAACGCCGATGATGCGCGCGCCGAGGCAAAGCACGTTGGCGTTGTTGTGCTGGCGCGAAAGCCGGGCCTGCAGTTCCGTGGCGCACAGGGCCGCGCGGATGCCGGGGTGCCGGTTGGCGGCTATGGAAACGCCAATGCCCGTGCCGCAGATGAGAATGCCCGTGCCGTTGGACTGTTCCACGGCGGCGCAGAGCTTGTGCGCCAGCACGGGATAATCGCAGCTTTCGGTGGAGTGGGTGCCTTCATCCACAACTTCAATGCCCTTTTGGGCGAGATACTGGGCAAGATGGGTCTTTAGCGTGAAACCCGCGTGGTCTGAGGCCAAATGGATGGTTTGCATATATGCTCCTGTGGCATGTTGCGCGAAAAATTCCGTGAGCGGCACGGCGGGCCAGGGCACATAGCCCGCAGTGCGTGTGCCCTGGCTGTTGCGCGGCCCTTGCGGCACGCCGCACTGGTTAAAACTCACTGGCCACAACGTTCTGGCCACAATGCTATGACCAGAGCACAGCGCGCCTGTTCCTACAACCGCGCCGTGTCCGCTGCCGGGCAAAAAACGGGGCTGCCCGTTGGCAATCCGCTATTGCTGCTGCTTGAATTTGGCAAGGGGCAGCAACGGCGCGTCCTGTGGCAGTGGTAAGGCCATCTGCTCTTTTGTAAAGGCCTGCGCGGGCTTTTCCCTGTCCTTGATAAGCACAATGGCGCGTTTGCCGTTGCTGTGCGTGAGGTTCAAGCGGTGCGGCAACGGCATGGGGCCGTCGTCGTAAACTATTTCCATGCTCCAGCCCTTGCCGTTGGGCTGTTCCTGCCAGGCCACGGGCAAACCCTGCTCGTTCAGCGTCAGGCGGCCGCCGGGGCGCCCCTGCAGCTCATACTGGGCCTTGCCGTCGGCCGAGAAGGCGGCCTTGTCGAACTGCGGGCCGAAAACGGCGGCATAACGGCCGTTGAGCAGCTCCGCGAGATGGCCAAGGTTGAAGGGCACCGGCACGCCTACCTGAAGCAGGGGCCGGGCGGCTCCCTGATAAAAATAGGCTTTGTTTTCGCTGGGGCTGTAGACCAGAAAATGCTGGCCGTCTTCCAGAATCTTGGCCACGGTGGTGCCCACGCCCGCCATGACGTCGAGCCTGAGCTGGCGTTGGCTGTTGCCCCAGAACAGGGCTGTGACGCGCCTTGTGTCGCCTTGGGTGCCAAAGCGCAGGCTCATGTCCAGCCGATAGGGCGCGGGCGCGTGCAGCGCGCCCTGCGCGACAAATTTTTGCCAGCGCTGCTCAAGCATGGCCTGATGTTCCGGCGAGCTCTCCAGCACGGGCTGGCGCGCACAGGCGCACAGCAGGGCGAAAAGACAGAAAATGACGATTTTTTTCATAGATGTGAAAGCCGCTGCCGCAATGCTTCCGCATTGGCGGGTTTGAGTTCAATGGCTTTTTGATAGGCGGTGCGGGCTTCGTCCGTAAGGCCCGCGCGCGCCGCGATGTCGCCGTAATGCTCCCAGATCGAGGCGTCGATGTGCTCGTCCAGTTTTACGGCGCGGCGAATTTCGCGCAGGGCGTCGTCCATCTTTCCGGCCTTGAAATAGGCCCAGGCAAGGGAATCGACAATGTAGGACTGGCCTGGGGCCAGCTTGTCGGCCTTGACGAGAAGGCTCAGGGCGCGGTCGAGATCGCGGTTTTCTTCCGCCAGGGTGTAGCCCACATAGTTGAGGGCCTGATAATTATCCGGGTGCAGGGCGATGAGCTGTTCCATGGTTTTGAAAGCGGCTTTTTTGTCGCCGGTTTCATCCTCAAGGGAACCCAGCAGAAAAACCATATCCCCGTTGTCGGGCCAGCGTTTAACGGCTTTTTTTGCCGCTTGCAGGGCCTGGGGCATCTGCTTTTGGCGGGCCAGCAGGCGCACATGCACTTCTGTCAGTTCCGGGGAATCGGGGTGGGCCTCCAGGCTTTTGCTCACAACGGCCAGAGCATCGGCGTCGCGTCCCGCTTCGGCCAGCAGCTGCGTGCGCAGCAGCGCCCCGCGCACGGCGGTTTTGCCGGTGGTGGGAATTTTGTCCAGCCACGAGAGCGCAAGATCAAGGTCGCGCCGCTGGTCAACGGCCAGCTCGGCCAGCAGCAGATACACGTCGCCGGGCGCGTCGCCCTGGGCGGCTATCTGCTTGAGCAGGCTTTCGGCCTGAAGAAAATGGCGCGAATCCATGAACATTCCGGCCACGGTAAGGCGGAACGGCGTGCTGTCCGGCCCCTGCTGCATGTATTTGAGCGCCCGTTCCGGCTGGGCCATGCGCAGAGATATATTGATGAGCCGCAGCAGAACATCCTGGGTGGAAAAGTTGAGCTTGAGCAGCTTTTCATACATGGCACGGGCCGCCTTGAGGTCCGGCTTCTGCTCATAGATAAAGGCCAGTTCCGCCATGGCTTCCACGAAATCCGGGGAGTTTTTGATGGCCCGCTGCAGGTAGGCCACGGCATCGTTCTGCCTGTCCATGCCGATAAGGGCCCTGGCGTGGTAATAATCCACCAGGGGGGTGCGCTGCTTGCCGGTGATGCTGTTGAGCAGGTCTTCCGCTTCGGGATACTGCTTGGTTTTAACCAGCAGCAGGGCCAGCTCCATGCGCGCGTCGATGGAATCAGGGTGCTTTTTGAGGAAGCCGCGCATCAGTTTGACGCCCGCATCGGGAGCGCCCCTGTCCATAAGGGCTTCGGCATAGAGCAGATTGAGCGAGGTATCGTCGGGCCACACCCGCACGGCCTGTTCCATCACGCTGACGGCGTGGGGCGATTTGCGGCTCAGCAGCCACACCCCGCCCTCCAGCCAGATATTGGCGGGCAAATGGGCCTTGACCAGCAGCGGCGCGGCGGCGGCCAGGGCGTTATCGTCCTCATCGTTGAGAGCCTGGGCAAAAACCAGAAAGGCATAGGTGCTCAGCGCGTTGGGCGTAAGCTCGTTTTCAGTCGGGCGCACCGAAACGCCGCGCAGCTCCTGCTGCGCTGGGGTGGCGACGGCAGCGGCAGCGGGCAAGGCTTTTTCCGCAACGGTTTTTTTCTGGTCTTTTTCCGCCTGATGTCTGACGCCCGAACACCCCCCGCAGCCCAGAAGGGAAAGGGAGGTGGTGGCGGCCAGGGCCAGAGCGCACAGCAGCGCAACGTGGTTACGTTTCATGTCAGGATTGTATCCATGTGTCTGAAAAGTCTTTAATGTCCACGGCGAGATGCTGGCGGATTTTTTCCAGCAACCGGGCCTCTAGCTGGCGGACGCGTTCCCGCGTGACGTTATACCGTTCGCCTATCTCGCGCAAGGTGACTGGCTCGTCGGTGAGCAGGCGGTTTTGCAGGATATACAGCTCTTTTTCATTCAGTTTCGGCAGAATGGTTTTAAGCCTGCTGCGCACAAGCCCGGCTATTTCATCGTTGGCCAGGCTGTCTTCGATGCCCGGCCCCAGCGCGGGCAGAAAATCCATGCGTGTGGCCCCGCCCGCGTCTTCGCCCACAGGAACATTGAGGGAAAGATCGGCGGAGGCGAGGCGTTGGTCCATCTCCGTGATCTGGTCTTCGGTAACGCCCAGGCGTTCGGAAAGCATGGCCGCATCAGGATCAAAACCCTGCACGATCAGCTTTTGGCGTTCGCGGTTCAGGTTATAGAACAGCTTGCGCTGCACCTGGGTGGTGCCGATTTTGACCATGCGCCAGTTGTCCATGATGAACTTCAGAATATAGGCCTTGATCCAGAACGAGGCGTAGTAGGAAAATTTGATGCCCTTGTCGGGGTCAAACTTGTTCACCGCGCGCATCAGGCCCACGTTGCCCTCCTGCACAAGATCGAGCACGTTCTGCATCCATCTGCGCTGAAAGTCCATGGCAATGCGTACCACAAGCCGCAAATGCGACGAAACCAGCCGAAAGGCGGCGTCGGGGTCGTTGTGGTCGCGCACGCGCAGGGCCAGGGCGTGCTCCTCATCCGGCTTGAGCAGAGGAAAACGGCTTACCTCGCGCAAATAAAGGTGCAGGCTGTCGCGCGGGCCAACGGCGGGCAGGCGCGAAGGGGAAGGGGCGGGAAGTTCCCTCTCCGGGGCGGATTCAAGGGCCAGCGGGGCATGCTCGTCATCCAGCGGTTCGTCCATGTCCGCCATGGGGTCGGCCCCGGCGTCAATGGCGTCCTGCTCTTCAAAGGGTTCGGTCGTGATGTCGGCATCTTCGGAGCCGTCCATATCCAAAACGTCGCCGTCCACAGCGGTTTTGCCCGTTGCGGCGGTTTTATCTGATGCTGCGGCCTTGGCGGCGCTTTTGGGCTTGCCTCGGCGTGCGCCAGCGGCGGACGCGGCCCGTTTGCGGGGCGCCGGAACGTCCGCGATTTCCACCACCGGGCGGGAGCGTTCGGCCCCTGCGTCGGTTGTGGGGGCGGGCTGGGCCGTGGGAGCTATCGGACTATTTTTTTTCATGCTATCCATGTGTGCTGTTTGCTGCCTGTAACGGGCCGCAATTGTTCATTCTATAGATTGGGTTTGTTTTTTTCAATGTTTTTCAGTAGTAAAAAGCCTGCCGGGCTGGCCGGGCGGGAAAAGATGCGCCGCCACGTCGGCAAAAAACGGCAATCCCCGCGCGCCGCGCCGGGACCATGTGGGAGCAAGCCCCCATATCAAGCAAATCCAGCATACAGGTATTGCCCACGGAAGGCAAAGGTGCCCTTTCGCTTGCGGCGGCTGTGCGGAAAACAGAGCGAGATGACAATGACATTCAGACAAGCCCTTGGCCTGGGAAGGCCGCTTTTGCTCGATGGGGCCATGGGCACCATGTTGCAGGCTTCGGGCATGCCCGCAGGCGCAAGCCCCGAAGAGTTCTGCATGGAGAACCCCGACACCCTGCGGGGCATCCACAAGGCCTATCTGGACGCGGGCGTTGACCTGCTGACCTCCTGCACGTTCGGGGGCAATGCCTTCAAGCTTTCGAAAAAACTTGATGTCTTTTCGTTCAACAAGCGCATGGTCGAAATTGCCAAAGAGGCCGCAGCGCAGGCGGGGCGCTCCGTGTTTGTGGCGGGCAATGTGGGGCCAACGGGGCATTTTGCCAAGCCTTTGGGGCCGGTTGAACCGCGCGACCTTATCGCCGCGTTCGCCGCGCAAATCCGTGGTCTGGCCGCTGGCGGCGCGGACCTGATATTTATTGAAACCCAGTTTGATCTGGCCGAAGCCAGAGCGGCCGTGGTGGCGGCAAGGCAGGTTTGCGATCTGCCCGTCATGACCTCCATGACCTTTGAGCAGGGCGTCAGCCTGACAGGGTCAACCCCCGCCATTTTTGCCGAAACCATGCAGAACATGGGCGTGGATGTGGTGGGCACCAACTGCAGCCTTGGGCCGGTGCAGATGCGCCCCGTTGTGGAAGAGCTGCTTGGCGTGTGCGCCTGCCCCGTTATGGCCGAGCCCAACGCGGGTCTGCCCGAACTGCGCGACAACGTGACGGTGTTCCCACTGGGGCCGCAAGAATTTGCCGAAAAAACCGCGCCGTTCGCCCACATGGGCGCGCGCGTGCTGGGCGGCTGCTGCGGCACGACGCCCGCGCACCTGGCCGCCTTGGCCCAGGCCGTGCGCGGCATGGAAAGCGTGAGCGCGCCTTCTGTAACGCGCAGCGGCATTTGCCTGACAAACCGTTCGCAAATGGTGCATATTGCCGCCGGGCACCCCCTGACCATTATCGGTGAGCGCATCAACCCCACGGGCAAGAAGGCCCTCACGGCGGAGCTGCAGCAGGGGCGTTTTGACGTTGCCCTGCAGCTGGCCGACGCGCAGGTGGACGCCGGGGCCACGGTGCTGGACGTCAACGTGGGCGCGCCGCTTGTGGACGAAACGCAGCTGCTGCCGGAACTGGTGCAGCGCCTTGTGGGGCGGCTCACGCTGCCGCTTTCGCTTGATTCCTCCAATGCTTCGGCCATTGCCGAGGCCCTGCCGTATTGCCCCGGATCGTTTCTGGTGAATTCCATCAGCGGCGAGGCCGGGCGCATGGAGCAGCTTGGCCCCCTGTGCCGCGATTTTGGCGCGCCGTTCATTTTGTTGCCGCTTCTGGGCGCGCAGTTGCCGGAAAAAACCGCAGACCGCATCCGCACGGTGGAAAGCCTCATGAAAAAGGCCGAGGGCCTGGGCATTCCACGGCGGCTGATGATGGTGGACATTCTTGCCCTGGCGGTTTCCTCCAGCGCCGACAGCGCGCTGCAATGTCTGGAGATGACGCGCTGGTGCGCGTCCCAGGGGCTGCCCACAACCTTGGGGCTTTCCAACCTTTCTTTTGGGCTGCCCGCGCGCGAGCTGCTCAACGCCACGTTTCTTTCGCTGGCGGCGGGCGCGGGGCTTACCTCGTGCATCGCCAACCCTTCGGCCCAGCGGCTGCGTGAGGCGGCGGACGCGCTGAAGGTGCTGTGCAACCACGACGCCCATGCCTCTTCGTTCATCGCCTCCTATTCCGGCTGGAAGCCGGGCGAAGGCTCCGTGCAGGTGCGGCAGGGCGGCGGCGCGGCGGCAACCACCGTTGCCGAGGCCGTGCTGAATGGCGACAAGGAAAACGTGCTGCCTCTGCTGGACGCGGACCTTGCGGCCGGGGCAGACCCCTTTGCCCTGGTGCAGGAAACGCTTATTCCGGCCATTACCGAGGTGGGCGCGCGCTATGAGCGGCGGGAATATTTTTTGCCCCAGCTCATCCGCGCTGCCGAAACCATGCAGACGGCCTTTGCCCACCTTAAACCGCTCCTTGAAGCGGGGAGGGGGCCCGAAAAGCGGCCTGTGGTGGTGATGGCCACCGTGGAAGGCGATATTCACGACATCGGCAAAAACATTGTTTCGTTGCTGCTGGGCAACCACGGCTTTGAAGTGGTGGACGCGGGCAAGGACGTGCCCGCAGAGACCATTGTGGCTTGCGCCCTTGAGCACAAAGCGCGTATCATCGGCTTGTCGGCGTTGATGACCACAACCATGGTGCGCATGGAAGACACCATAAAAATCGTGAAGGAAAGAAACCTTTCCATCAAGGTTATGGTGGGCGGGGCCGCTGTTACCCAGGCGTTTGCCGACGCCATTGGGGCTGATGCGTATTGCGCTGACGCCGTAGGTGCGGTAAAGGCCGCCAAGCGGTTTGTGTAACAACGGTTTGCGGTTGTCATGTTTCATCTTACCTAAAACTTCGGGTAAACTATGAAAAAAATCATCCTGGCCCTTGTGTTGTGCCTGGCGCTGCCTTGCGCCGCCATGGCCGCATCTTCAACGGTTCCCTCTCTGAACCTGTCCGGGCTTACCGATTTGCTGGCCAAGAACAAGGGCAAGGTCATCATGCTCAACTTCTTTGCCACCTGGTGCCCGCCGTGCCGCGTTGAAATTCCCGAGCTGGTGGGCGTGCGCAAAAAATATTCGGAAAAAGACGTGCTTATCGTCAGCCTTTCCGTGGACGAAAACGCCGCCGCCGTGCCCCCCTTCGTGGAAAAGATGAACATGAAGTATCCCGTTTTCGTGGCGGGCAGGGACATCACCAAAGCCTATCGGATTTCGCAGATTCCGCACAACGCCTTTTACAGCAAGGACGGCCAGCTTGTGCTCTCCGAACCCGGCATGGCCGATGCGGAGATGATCAACATGGTCTTTAAGAAGCTGCTGGAACAGAAATAATGGAAAACAGCCTTGTGGTGCGCAAGGCCCACATGGACGACGTAAAGTCCATGCACGGCCTGTTGCTGCAATGCGCGCAAAAGGGGCTTTTGCTGCCCCGCGCGTTGATTCATCTTTATGGACATGTGCGCAACTTCATGGTGGCCGAAGATCCAAGTGGCGAAATTGTCGGCTGCTGCGCGCTTTCGCCTGTGTGGGAAGATCTGGCCGAAATCTGTTCGCTTGTGGTGCGCGACGATCAGCGCCTCAAGGGCGTGGGCCGGGCTTTGGTAACGGCCTGCCTTGGCGAATGCGCAGAACTGCGCATACGAAAAGTGTTCGCGTTGACCTATCAGGAGGCGTTTTTCGCCAGCCTTGGGTTTCGCGTTGTGGATAAGAGTGTTTTGCCGCAAAAGATTTGGGCCGACTGCGTTCACTGCGCCAAATACCCCAATTGCGATGAAACCGCCGTGTATTTTGAACTGGACGAAGCCCAAACGAGAGCAGGAGAAACCCATGTCTAAAGGGAAGGACATCAAGGTCAAAGAACTGAAACCGGTATTCACCCCGGAGCAGATCGCCGCCCGCATCGAGGAACTCGCTGCGGAAATCAACAAGGTTTACGGGGATGAACCGCTTGTGGCCGTGTGTGTTCTCAAGGGTGGCTTCATGTTCTTCAGCGATTTGGTGCGGTTTTTGCACAATAAAAATCTGGAACTGGACTTTGTGCGGCTCTCCAGCTACGGCAAGGGGGCTTCCAGCTCCAAGCACGTTATTTTCAGCAAAGACGTGGAGATTGACATTTGCGGCAAACATGTGCTCATTGTTGAAGATATTGTTGACAGCGGGCACAGCATGCGCTTTTTGCTGGGGCAATTTGCGGCGCGCAAGGCCCGCAGCCTGCGCCTTGCCGCGTTGGTGGACAAGGATGAGCGCCGGGAAGTTGACGTCAAAGTTGATTTTGCGGGCTTTAACTTGAACCAGGGCTTTATTGTGGGCTATGGTCTGGATTATGCCGAGCACTATCGCACGTTGCCCGGCGTTTTCGAAATTATTCCCGAATAGCCTTTTACCGGCTCCGGCAGCCGGAAGGTTTGGAGTAAAGGCATGGAAATAAAATGTCCCAATTGCGCTAGCCGTTTCAATTTGCCGGACCAGCTTGCCAAGCCGGGCGTCAAGCTGCGTTGCTCGGTGTGCAAAACGGTTTTTGTTTATGAACCCGAGGTTCCGCTGGCAGAGCAAGAGCCCTTGCCGGAAATGCCCGTGAAAAAGAAATTCCGGTTCGGCAAGCTGGCCCTGCTGCTTGTGCTTGTGCTGGCCGGAGCGGGCGGGGGATGGTGGTATTATACGCACCGAACCGTTGCCAAGCCGCAGAGCGAGCAGGACATCGCCAAGCAGGTGGAACTGCTGACCATGCGCAATGTGCGGCAGTATTATGTTGATAACGAAAAAGTGGGCAAGGTTTTTGTTATCGAGGGCAAGGTCGTCAACGAGTTCCCCACGCCAAGGGAGCTTATCACCGTTGAGGCCGCCATCTATGACAAAAACAAAAAAGCGCTGGCGGTCAAGCGGCAGCTTGGCGGCGTGCAGCTTTCGCTGTTCCAGCTGCAGGTGTTGAGCGAAAAGGAAATGGAATCTTTTCTCAACAACAAAGTGGAAATCCTCACCAATAACACCAATGTGCCCCATGGCGGCGAGGTTCCTTTTATGGTACTCTTCTACGCGCCGCCAGATGGTGTGGCGGAATTCGGCGTAAGAATCGTCGATGCGCAGAGCGTGCCCGACCAAAAGGCCGCAAAGCCTGAAGGCGCGGAACCGCCCGCGTCCAAATAGCGATCTTCGTTCAATGCCCGGCCCCGGCTCGTTTCGAGTCTCCGGGCCGGGCATTTTTTTTGTTCCGAAACCAAAACCGGGCCTAGGCCTGGTTTACGCAATGGCGCTGTCGTTCACGCTTTACATCGGCGGGCAGCGCCCTTGCCGCGTTTTGCGTTTGGCCGCCAAAACGCAGGGGGAGGGCTCCGTTTTTTTGGGGAACGGAGAGAGGAAACACCGGCCGCATACCGGTTTTTTGCGCAACACACGGTAACTCTGGCGGGGGAAGCCGCACAGCCAATTTTTGCCAATGAAAAACAACACACCTGAATTGAAACGAGCGCTGAAGAACAGGCATATTCAGCTCATCGCCCTTGGTGGGGCCATAGGCACGGGGCTTTTTCTCGGTTCCGCCGGAACCATCCAGATGGCCGGGCCTGGGGTGCTCATCAGCTATTCCCTCGGCGGCTTCATCGCCTTCATGATCATGCGCCAACTTGGCGAAATGATGGCGCAGGAACCTGTGGCCGGTTCATTCAGCAATCTTGCCCACAAGTATTGGGGCGACTTTCCCGGCCTTCTTTCTGGCTGGAATTACTGGATACTTTACGTTTTGGTGGGCATGTCCGAGCTTTCGGCCGTGGCCGTATATGTGCAATATTGGTTTCCAAGCGTGCAGCCATGGCAAACAACGGCGTTTTTCTTTCTGGTCATCAACGCCATCAATCTGGGGCAGGTGGGACTGTTCGGCGAAATGGAGTTCTGGTTTGCCTCCATCAAGGTTGCCGCCATCGTGTCCATGATCATTCTTGGGGTGGCGCTGCTGGTTACCGGGCATGCCGGACCGGAAGCAACGGTCAGCAACCTGTGGATTCACGGCGGCTTTTTGCCCCATGGCTGGGAAGGCGTGTTCACGGCGTTGGCCGTGGTGGCCTTTTCGTTTGGCGGGCTTGAGCTGGTGGGCATTGCCGCCGCGGAAACGGACAATCCCCGCGTGACCATCCCCAAGGCCGTGAACCAGATCATCTACCGCATTCTTATTTTCTACATCGGCGCGCTGCTAGTGCTGCTGACCCTGCACCCCTGGAGCCAGCTTGGCGCGCCTGTGGACAAGAGCCATTGGGCCCAGGCCATGGTGGCCAGCCCCTTTGTGCAGATTTTCGATCTTATCGGCATTCCCTCCGCCGCGCACGTGCTGAACTTTGTGGTGCTTACGGCGGCGCTTTCCGTCTATAACAGCTGCGTGTACTGCAACAGCCGCATGCTTTACGGCCTTGCGCTTCAGGGCAACGCCCCCAAGGCGCTGGGCACCGTCAGCGCGCGCGGCGTGCCGGTTTATGCGTTGCTGATTTCTTCATTCGCCACGCTGCTCTGCGTTGTCGTCAATTACACTATGCCCGGCAAGGCCTTGGGCCTGCTGATGTCGCTGGTGGTGGCGGCGCTTGTGATCAACTGGGCCATGATCAGCCTGACGCACATGAAGTTTCGCGCGGCGATGTTGCGCGCGGGCGAGAAGATTTACTTCAAGGCCTTCTGGAGCCCCTTCACCAACTATCTGTGCCTGCTGGTCATGGGCATGGTTCTGGTTGTGCTGGTGATCATTGGCGAAGGCCTGTCAGTGGCGCTGGCGCCCATTTGGATCGCTTTCGTCTGGGTTGGTTATCGGCTGAAAAAGCAGACGATGGCGAACAAGGCATCCCCAATGGGCAAGTAGGCAGGACGTTGCCCCGGTTGCGGAGCGCGTTTTATTGACGCTATGCCCGCTTCAGGGTTGATTGTACTTCAAAGTACTTTCGCCCCGAAGCGGGTTTTCTTTTGCTCTCTGGCAGGCTTTTGCGGCGCGTAAGCGGGGCGGTAGCGCGCCAATACGGCGCGTGCCTGAAAAATTGGGGGCCGAAAGCCAAAGGGGAGTATTTCACAAGTTGCGACAAAGCGTTGCGCGCATCTGGACTTGTTTTCAGTGTGCGGATATTGTTCTGGGACAGATGAACGCCATGGAATCATATAAACAGACAATAAAAAAGGTTCGCGGCGTAACCGCGAACCTGAATTATCTGGTGGGCCATCAGGGACTCGAACCCCGAACCAACTGATTAAGAGTCAGCTGCTCTACCAATTGAGCTAATGACCCGCAATGCGTG
>Ga0183101_1000970_pt1 | contig 24827 bp, 22 predicted proteins | sample Biomet3_FD_127790 | JGI IMG/M metagenome (GOLD analysis project Ga0183101, IMG submission 127790) | Microbial communities from bioreactor (seeded with sewage sludge) at LBNL, California, USA - Biofuel metagenome 3 | ecosystem: Engineered > Bioreactor > Anaerobic > Unclassified ...
CAGGACATCGGGGTCCTGGTTTGTGTTGACTTTTTTTGTCAATCATCCCTACACTAATTAAAAGGCCTGCTCGCAGACTTTCATTGGTTGTCTTAGACACTTCGGAGCTCCGAAGTATAAAATGATTATAAAATGCGAGGTGTTGCTATGGCCGTAGGTCCACCCAGAGTATTGACAAGTGCTCAATCTGTTACTCAGAGCCGCGTAGATGTAAGCCCAAAGATCGAGATGCTCAAGATATCAGAGATATCCCCTGATAATAATCAGCCCCGGCGCTATTTTGATAAACAGCAACTTGAAGAGTTGAAAGGCTCTATTAGTGCTAATGGAATTATTACTCCGATTCTATACCGGGTTGATGGCGATAAAAAAGTAATAGTCTCAGGTGAGCGTAGATATAAGGCGGCATCAGAACTTGGTCTTGAAGAATTACCAGCTCAGTTTGTATCTGGAAATTACAGGGTCATTGCATTAACTGAAAATTTACAGCGCAACTCTCTCCTGCCCATGGAAGAAGCTCGAGCTATTCAAGACATCATCAATGCATCTGGTTTAGCTCAACAAGACGTTGCAGTTCAATTGGGCAAGGCAGAAAGTACCATCTCTGAGATACTCAAGCTCAATAGTCTCCCATCTGGCATACAAGAAGCGGCTATTACGAGTCCCCTTTGGTCGCGCAATAAACTGCTTAAACTTTCAAAATTGAAAGATGATAAGCAGCAAGCTGAGTTCAAAAAGATGCTAGAGGCCATAGAAAAGAAGGAAGCAGCAAAAAAGTCGCGAGATTCTAGTTCTGGTGAAATAGGGCAGAAACCTACTGCCCAACCGGAAAATAAGCTTCCCAAAATAGACCGCAGATTGACCGCATTCAAAGGTCACATCCAAAAACTGCGCGATAGAATCAAGAAAGATATAAAAAAAATAAAGGATGCTCATTTTAGAGAAAGCATTGAAAAGGAGATACGAGCTCTACTGGATGAAGTATCTGCCTATCAGAAAGGCAAATCCGAAGAGAATTAATTGTTTCACTCAAAATATTTGAGGGTGTTGCTCTAATGGCAACACCCTTTTTTTATTTTATTATCTGCTTATTATATGCATTCCCACACCAACCCTTATCAGCCCAACAGGTAGGAGAACACATGCAACAATACTGGCAACGTAATTTTGAGCGTTCTGAAAGCCTAATAAACCATGGCATTGGCACAGAAGCATTCTTTAGAACCATAGAACAGGAATTGCCGCCTGTGGTGTCACGAGCAGAGCTAGCGAAGGCCACAGGAGGGCTGATCTCAGCAAAAACGCTGTCCAATGAAGACGCTTTGCACAAAGGCCCCGCAGAGCGTGTACGGGCAGGGTCAAAGATTGGCTACACACGCGCCTCAGCCATGGCGTATATTCGGAAAAAATTTCAACTATTATGACAAATTTGAGGTGATTATGTACGATTTTACCCCGCACAGGGCCAATCAGCCTGCTTCTGACAAGCAACTTTGCTATGCCTATGACCTCGCGGAGCGGCAGGGCCTAGACGCTGAAGCACTTTGTTCAATAAATTTTCGCAAGGAATATAGCGAGATGACAGCAAACGAGGCCAGCCAACTTATTGAGATGCTAAAACAATGAAGATGCCTACTGGCAGGTAATATTCTGGACGGTGAGGCCCGATCAAGCCAGAGTCGGGCTTATTCATCAATCTGGGCAATCCTATCTTTGGTTGTTCTGCACAGTCGTCATATGCTCCTGATAAATGACCACATAGCTTTCTAGATGTCATTAAGAGTAGGGTGGCACTGATTTTCTGAAACATGACAGCGCCCGCGTGGACTTCTGGCCTAGCCTAATATGGGGTTCGGACTGCATACAACCAGTCTCATCGATCCACGGGTCATGGCTACATACAGGTGCTGTGGGCTCATTCCCTCTGCATTTAATACCACCGCAACTTCTGCTTCCAACCCTTTGAGTAATAGCGTGCTGCCCACTGCACGCTTGGGTAATCGACGACCCAACAAGCGATTTTCTTCCCGCACTCGTATTGAAGCCTCCGTAAGCGTTACGATTCCTGTTGAAGCCCAACGTAGCGCCTTGAGCACGTTGTAAAGAATAGCGGGGCGGTGCACGTGCACATTCGGCATTGTGCGCAACTCCGTCAGTAAAGTTGCTGCTAAGGCCATAGACGGAGTGCGCTGAAACGCCAATGCACACATTTCTACCGCGGACGGCGGATTCCTGGCGGTTCCACGATTCAACGAATTCAAACGCCGTGTCAGTTCTGCTACGCCCACATTGGTCATGACGCTTTGCGCCAGGGCTAACACCTGTTCCAAGGCCCCTGGAGACAACACCTCGAAAGTGTTTCCGAAGGTGATAAGATCTTGCAAATCAACGGCCTCAACAGTGGAAGCACCTGGCGTACAGCTGGCAAACTTCTGCTGAATCGAACGGTTCCGACAGTCGGCGATGACCAACACTCGCCCGTCGGCAGTGGGCGGCGGCGTACGCGCTGCAGCCAGTCGCTGAGGGTAGTCATTTGGAGGGACGGTTTGAATCCATGTCACGTGCCCTGGTGGCCCGGTGCGTAGATCAACCGATTGACCAGCCACCAATAGACGTCGAGCTTCTAGGAGCCACTGTCCAAGTGCTTCCGCACCAGCATTGCGCCAGCGCCAAGGCGTGTCCAGTTCCGCTATTACTGGAAAATGTGTGCATACCTGCTGACCCCAGTCAGCTAGGGCATTGCCCCGGAAGCCAAAGATGGCCTGCATCGGGTCGCCAAGCACGCAGGTAGGCAAAATAAGCGAGAGGAAGTATACAATGAGATGCTGAGGCACCGAGCAGTCTTGGTACTCATCGACGATAAGGTGTGCATAGGACGCTTTTAAAATCGTGTTGACGTGTCCGGACTCCAATAGTTTTTTGGCAGCGTTTCGGATTTCTGGGTAGTCGCGTGTCGGCGTGGTAAGTTGTAAGATATTCGGGTCGTGCCCGCTACGTCCCGGAAAGCTCGTAATTAACCGGATGGCCCATCCATCAATTGTGCTTAGCCGATATGCTCTGTGTAGCACGCCTATGCGATCCAATCGGGCACGAAGTGCTGCCACGCCAGCATTGGTATGTGTGAGTAGGAGGATTGGTTTGCTTCCTTTATGGGCAGCCAATGCGCGGACGATCAGTTGAGTCTTGCCGCACCCTGCCGGTGCCGTAACCATGCCACGAGCAATCGTGAGCAGGTCAATTTCAGCGGGGTTCATGAGCGGCCCATGCAGGTATCTGATCTACCAACACTCTAAACCCTGGATCGCAGAACGGCAGATCCGGTGCCACGATAGTCCTCGATACCTCTTCCATCCAAGAGATGGACTTGAACCAGCCGGCCTTGTGGATGCGTGCAGCCTGCCCCAGTAAAACCCTGTTCGGGACAGAAATTTCTTGGGTACTCTGAACTTCATCCCGAACGCTCTGAACTGTGAGTGTGTTTTTCGAAATTGTGCATAGGTGTTGGTGAATTAGGTCGCCGTGTAGTTCGCAAGCATGATTGATCAAACGCAGGCACGCTCCCGGCGTGAGGCTGCCAAATAGTTCGTCTTCCAATGCACGACCTGCGCGGTAAGCGACGACCGCACCACCAGCCATCTGGAATCTTTGTTCAATGTCAGGCGTAGGTTGTTTGTCGTCATCACGTACCACCATCACCCTATAGCCTAACGACTGGAAGGCCATCGCGCGAGCATAGATACGGTCGGGTTCGCCACCTCCACTGTCAACCATGGCGATGCCCTGTGCTGCCAGGGACACCCCTCCGTGTTCAACCCGGTACAAATCCAAGCCTCGTAGAAGCCCGATCTCGCTGGCTCCTTCGCACACGATTACGGAGCCAGCCAGAAAGGCCTCGGGATAGAGGCGAATGGTGCTTTGGATGTCGTTATCGGTACCAACCATGCGGATTTCGTGACCCTGAAGTCCGCGACGCAATACAAAGAGTTGACCGCCCGATAACTCTCTGAGCGCTATCGGCGAATGCGTTGTGAGAAAAGCCTGCAGTGGGGCATCTTCCTTCGCTCCGAGAGATCCGAGAAACCGGGCAATGCGGTGTGGCTCAAGGCCGTACTCCAGCTCATCCGACAGGACTATTGATGCTTGGCTGGCTGCTTTACGCTGCAGACCTGCGACCAATAGGCGTGTGGACCCAATGCCGAGACTGCGAAGTGGGATGCCGTTTTCGTTGTGCAAGGAGATGGTCCCGCCTCCAAACGACACTGAATGCGAGTCTAGCAGCGCTCTCGCCTTCGCGCCGATAGGGACGCCGAGTTCTTGAGCAGTTGCAGCGACGATTCCCAGCGCTTCACTTAATTGCTGCTCGGCCTGATCGCCAAAGGTACCGCGTGCATCACGCGCAGCCTTTACGAGCGCTGCGGAGGCGTCCGCGCGTTCTTCCGAGATTCGGTTCAGGACCGAGCCTCGTTGCCAGCCCAAGTTGTAATCAGTAGGCGCACCGATCCTTGTCGGTGCCATGGCCAGCCGATCCTTCCACGCGAGTGTCTTCACTAGGCCTTGCTGGGAGGCGCGGTCAGAGATGAGAGTCCAGGATGGTTCTAGGTCACCAGTGACTGTCAGATTCAGACAGAGAACCACTTCTGCTCCAGCAGATGGCTCGTCTTCGATGATGCCCGTGGCGGAGTAATAGCTGCGTAGAAAGGGACCAAAGCTCTCTAGGGCAATCATGCTGTCATCCAAAACACCCAGAGTCAGCGTAATGCTGATGGGAGAAGTGATGTCCAGGTCGTAAAAGTCAGCATCAGAAATCTGAACATTACGCCTAGCACCCAAGCACAGGTCAATTGCATCCAATACCGTGGATTTTCCGCTGTCGCCCATGCCGATTAGGCAATTGATGCCAGATGATGGACACCACACCATTTTCTGGATACCACGGAAATTGGAGATTTCGATTTTTCTTATTCTTGCCATTGGGTGCGCCAGTGATGATGTGTCTTTAACTCCGCTTAGAAAATCTGCTACATTTCATACTAGTGTTCCTATATCAGGGGCACTAATTTTTCAATGGCATTCTTTGTGGGGATGGGCAACACTTTAGAGAATCGAAAGAAAAAGTTAGAAATGCTCAGCGAAGAACAGCTAGGGAAAATCAAAAATCTTCGTAGTGCCTCATCCGTGGATGCTCCTCCGGCTGGTCCCATTGGGAGCGGCAAGGTAATCAAAAAATAGTGGCGACACTCAAGCCCCTTAGCGCAATTGCACTAAGGGGCTGAATATGCGCAGCTAAAGAAGGCTAACCATATTGCGAGCCTTTGTTTTTGGTATGATCTTGACCACGCCTTGAGTATCACACAGAATGCCAGTGCTCTCCTAAGTCGCGATTAACAGGAATGTACGGGGAAATGCCCTGATCCGTAGGATTAGCTCGCCGTTAATTCTTAGTCGGCGAAAGTCATCCTGAAAGCATTTTTAAATGATGGTGGTCAGTAGATAACGACTAGGGATTCAGTAGAGATGATTTTGAAGGTAAAGCCGGATGAAAATTATTGATAATATCAATTCATTGCTTGGCGATGATCTTAAAAAATCATTGAACAAGAAAAGTAAACTTAAAATTGCAGCTTCGTGCTTTTCGATATATGCATACGAATCTCTCAAGTTTGAGCTTGCAAAAATTGATTCTTTACAATTTATATTTACATCACCAGCCTTTATTGCTGATGAAGTTGCAGGCAAGATACACAAAGAACGTCGAGAGTTTTTTATCCCCAAAAAAGAACGTGAAAAAAGTCTGTATGGCTCAGAATTTGAGATACAGCTCAGAAACAAATTAACACAGCGAGCAATTGCGCGGGAGTGCGCCGAGTGGATGCGAAGCAAAGCTGTTTTTCGTTCAAATAAAACTAAAGCACCAATGCAGCAATTTGCCTGCATTCAGCAGGAAGAGCAGGATGTGGCCTATATGCCGCTGCACGGTTTTACAGCAGTGGATATTGGGTATCAAAAAGGTGATGCTGTTTCGAATATTGTAAACAGGTTCGATGAGCCAACATTTACAGGTACATATCTTCAGCTTTTTGAGCAAATCTGGAATGACTCCGACAAGCTCGAAGATGTGACGTCCATTGTTTGCGACCATATTGAATCAGTCTATCATGAAAATTCCCCTGAAAGAATTTATTTTCTTATTCTTTATAATATTTTCAGTGAATTTCTTAGCGATATTGATGAAGACGTTTTGCCAAATGACAGAACTGGCTACCAAGATACACTTGTATGGCAGAAGCTTTTTAACTACCAGAAGGACGCTGCTGTAGGCATCATCAATAAGCTGGAAACATACAATGGATGTATTCTTGCTGACAGTGTTGGCCTGGGTAAAACATTCACTGCACTTGCTGTCATAAAGTACTACGAATTGCGCAATCGCTCTGTTCTTGTTCTTTGCCCCAAGAAGCTCTCTGACAACTGGCTGAACTACAACAGTAATCTCAATACAAATATTTTTTCCAAAGACCGCTTTAATTACGATGTGCTTTGCCACACTGATCTTTCAAGAACGTCAGGTGTATCTTTTGGAATCCCGCTCAACCGCATCAACTGGGGTAATTACGATCTTGTCGTCATTGATGAATCGCACAACTTCAGAAATAATGAGGCATTTAAAGATAGAGAAACCAGATATCAAAAATTGATGAATAAGGTCATCAAAAATGGCGTAAAAACAAAAGTGCTTATGCTTTCCGCTACGCCGGTCAACAATCGTTTCAGCGACTTACGCAATCAATTGGCTCTGGCTTATGAAGGCGATTCTGAAAACCTCAGCAACAAACTACGCAGTCAACGAAGCGTAGAAGAGGTCTTTCGACGCGCCCAAGTTGCCTTCAATCAATGGGCCAAGCTCCCCCCAGAAAAGCGCACGGCAAAGGCCATTCTGGATACACTTGATTTTGATTTTTTCGAGCTGCTCGACTGCGTAACCATCGCCCGCTCGCGCAAACACATTCAGGCTTTTTACGACACCAAGGACATTGGCCCTTTTCCAGAGCGACTCAAGCCTCTTTCTTTCCGCTGCCCTTTGACAGCACGGGCTGATGTTCCCGATTTTAACGGTATTTTTGCAGCGTTATCGCAGCTCAAGCTCTCCGTTTATGCGCCCATAAGCTACATTCTGCCCAGCCGTCTGAGAAATTACGAGGAACGGTATGACACGCAGGCGGAAGGTGGAAGAAGCAAATTCCGTCAAGCTGACCGAGAACGCAGCCTACAAGCTTTGATGACCACCAACCTCCTGAAACGCCTCGAAAGCTCTGTTGAGGCCTTCAGGCTGACGCTCAGTGGCCTGCATGAAAACCATGTTCAGATGCTTTCGCGCATCCAGGCCTTCAAGCAGTCGGGGAGTGGAGACGTCACTGACTGGAGTGATCGGCTGGAAACTCTGGATGCCGATGACGATGACGTGCCTGTGTTTTCCGGTGAACCTGTCGGCGGCAAGGTTAAAATACATCTTGCAGATATGGATTTGCCCTCATGGGAAGCCGATTTAACCGCCGATCTTGCCGTCATTACCGCTTTGCTGGCTTCCATGAACAAAGTTACCCCCGAAGACGATGCCAAACTGCAACATCTTCAGGAGCTGATTCAGAAAAAAATTGTAGCGCCCCTCAATGCTGACAACAAGAAGGTGCTCATTTTTACAGCCTTCGCCGACACTGCCAACTACCTGTACGACAACCTTGCCCCACTACTTAGGGCAAGGGGGCTGCACACCGGCAAAGTCACAGGCAAGGACGCGCCCAAGTCAACCCTGAAGAAAAGCTATGATTTTCAGTCTATTCTCACGCTTTTTTCGCCTATCAGCAAAGAAAAGGCGCTGGCACTGCCGGATGAACCTCATGAGATTGATTTGCTTATCGGTACGGACTGTATTTCTGAAGGGCAAAACCTTCAAGACTGTGACTACCTGATCAATTACGACATACACTGGAACCCCGTGCGTATTATTCAGCGTTTTGGGCGTATCGACCGCATAGGCTCCCGCAACACCCATATTCAGCTCGTCAATTACTGGCCGGATATCTCCCTTGACGAATACATAAACCTCAAGGAACGCGTGGAAACCCGCATGATGATTGCGGACGTGACGGCTACCGGCGATGACAACATGCTCACTGCGCAAAGCAGCGAAGTGAGTTACCGCAAAGAGCAACTCCGCCGCCTTCAGGAGGAAGTCATTGAGCTGGAAGACCTAAAAACGGGCGTTTCCATAACCGACTTGGGACTGAATGATTTTCGCATGGATCTTCTGGGTTACGTCAAAGCGCACGGCGATATGGAGCTTGCCCCCAAGGGAATGCACGCCGTTGTTTCTGCACAACTGGCTTTGGGTCTCAAACCCGGTGCTATTTTTGCTTTGCGCAATCGTAATGACGGGGCCACCGTTCATCTGCACAATCGTCTTCACCCCTACTACCTTGTGTATGTTGCCAAAGATGGAGAGGTTGTCGCCTACCACACGGAAGTAAAAAGACTGCTCGACCTTGTACGCACCTCCTGCAAAGGGCAGAGCGAACCCATTGCCGAAGTCTGCCGCCTGTTTAATCAACAGACCAAGGAAGGCAGGGACATGAAAGCGTATTCCACCCTACTGAGTGCGGCTGTCCGTTCCATGATTGAGGTGAAAGAAGAAAAGGACATTGACAGCCTGTTCACCGGCGGCAAAACCACAGCCCTGACCAATACTATTTCTGGGCTTGATGACTTTGAGCTTATTGCCTTCTTGGTAGTGAAGGAGGCGCAGTGACAACTCTCTTTGCCTATCCTACCAGCGCCGCATTTGGTCGGGTGCTGCCCAAGAGTAAAATCTATGAGCGCACCCAGCCCACCACTGCCGTGAAAGGGCTGTTTGTTCGCCAGATTGAGCAGATAGTCTGGCAGTATAAACTGGCACCCGAAACAATCAATGTGCAAGGCACTACTATTGTTCCTGAAATTCAGATATTCCGCATCACACTAAAAACTGGAGAACTGAAGCCAGAGGCGCTGCGCTACATCGACCAGGCCATTCCCTTTCCACTTATTTTTGAGCTGCATCACGAGGGCAACGTCAAGGGCATTGCTGCCTATAAGCGCCCAAGCGCGGCTGCCGCCGCCAAAAGTGTCATCAGCCCCTATTTTGCCACGGACTGGCTGCCAGAGGACACACCGCGCCACCCCCTGCCAGTGGGGTTTGACCTTGAGACACTCTAAGCGCAGCTTTTGGCACCGCTGCTGCCCTATCCGCCACGCCAGGGGGAGAGTTTGCAGGCGCAGGTTGACCGCATGGACCAGATCGGGCAATTGCAGCGCGAGTTGGAGCGGTGTGAGGCACGGCTTGCCAAGGAAAAGCAGTTTAATCGGAAGGTGGCGATGAATGCGGAGAAGCGGGAATTGAATGGTCAACTGAAGAACTTAACACGATATTTTTGAACACAAAATAGGCAATAAGAGAGCTTGCTGTGATGTTAAATTTTTTAGGCTACTATACAGATAAGGAAATTGCAGTAATCTGTGCATTTATTAGTGCCGTAGCTACTATTCTCGTCGGTGTAATTGCGCTATATGCCAACAATAAAATTGCTGATACTAGTACAAAATTTTTAGAAGAGCATAAGACATTATTGCATGAAGCTGTGCGTGAAAATATAAAGCAAAATGAACTAGCACTAAGGAATAAGATATTTGAAGAAATTAACAAGTATCACACTTCAGTAGGTGATTTTTATAGATTGTTTGTCACAGAGCATTTCCCAGGCAACTTAAGCGCAGCAATATGTGAATACGAAGACTCGAAAGATAAGCTTGGGCAAATTTCAGACATACGTTTCATGAACTTTCTTGAAAAAGAAATTGTAATGACTATAAAAGCAAATCATCTATTACGATCAACAAGATTCTATATTGATTCAACTTTTGATTTGGTAATGGCATTTGATGACTATCGGCAAAAATTTTACAGCATTAAGGGAATGGTTGGAAATCAGGAAATATGTTGCGATCATGCCCTATATGAGCAGAATATCATCGAAGTAAAAGAAGTTTATAACAATATATCTCATAAGTTTCTCACCTACATACAGGATGTAGAAAGTCTTATAACTAAAATTGATGATAGCTCAATCAGCTTCGCTGAACTTAACGTGTTTCTAAGAAAGCTTTGTGAAAACAAGAAAATTATTCGCAAAAAATTGCACGAAGAATATGACAAAAGGGGAGCCAACGATGAATAACCCTAGCAAACTCAAAATGCACTCACCGAACCTTACCCAGGACAATATGACCCGCATCCGCGAGCTTTTTCCCAATTGCGTGACCGAGGCCAGAGGGGAAGACGGCAAGGTGAAGCTGGCGGTGGATTTTGACCTGCTGCGGCAAGAGTTGGCTGAATCCATCGTTGAAGGGCCACAAGAGCGGTACCAGCTCAACTGGCCGGGCAAACGCGAAGCCCTTCTTACCGCCAATGCCCCCATTGCCAAAACCTTGCGCCCCTGCCGCGATGAGAGTGTGGATTTTGATACCACCAAGAATCTGTAATTGAAGGCGACAATCTTGATGTCTTAAAGCTCCTTCAGGAGACGTATCTGGGCAAGGTCAAGATGATCTACATTGACCCGCCCTATAACACGGGCAATGACTTCATCTATGAGGACGACTTCGCCGAAAATACTGACGAGTTCTTGCGCCGTTCCAACCAGAAAGATGACAATGGGAACAGGCTTGTTGCCAATACGGAAAGCAACGGGCGTTTTCATTCTGACTGGCTGAATATGATGTACCCGAGACTGAAGATTGCATCCAATTTGCTTGACGATGATGGGGTAATAGCGGTCTCTATTAGTGATAAGGAGGTGTTTCAAGCTGGTAAAATACTAGATGAACTCTTTGGCACTTCAAACAAAATGGCTTGTGCACCCTGGCTATCTGAAGCAAGTGGAGGCAAAGAAAAGACTGGTCTCCGCACCGGGCACGAGTATCTTTTGATGTATGTAAAATCCTGTTCCTCGAGTATATCTCAAGAGGAAAGATACACTGGAGAGCTCACTCTTAGAGATAAATCTGGAAATTATAGAAAGGGTCGAGAACTCATGAAGTGGGGGGGAGCCTCTCTACGTAAGGATAGACCAAACCAATTCTACGGATTGATGACACCTGAAGGGCATGAGGTTTTTCCATATAGAAATGACGGGAAAGAAGGGCACTGGAGATGGGGAAGAGACAATAATTTTATAAAAATAGCCCAGGCTGATCCAGATTTTTTTCATTGGGAAAAGCGAATGTTTGACAAGAATGTTACTGTTAATGGGCAATGCGAACGTTGGGTGCCATATGAAAAAATTAGGGATACAAAAAAGGCAGTTGGCTGGGGCACTTGGCTGGATAAGCATGGCACAAATGCGGATGGGACTAGAGAATTGAAAAACCTTTTTGGGTTTAAAATATTTGATACCCCGAAACCGACACAACTAATTGAGTGGCTACTTTCTTTGCATTCTAACGATGACTATATTGCATTAGATTTTTTTGGTGGTTCTAGTGCCACCGCCCATGCCGTCATGCAGCTCAACGCCCAAGACGGCGGCAATCGGCAGTTCATTATGGTGCAGTTGCCAGAGCCGTGCGACGAAAAATCCGAAGCCTACAAGGCGGGCTACAAAACCATTGCGGAGATAGGCAAAGAGCGTATTCGCCGGGCAGGGGCAAAAATCAAGGCAGACCTCGATGCGCAGCAAAGCCAAAATAACCAAGCCAGCCTGCTGGATGCCAATGCACAGCGCAGCACTCCTCTGGACATTGGCTTCCGCGTCCTCAAGGTCGATTCATCCAACATGTCCGACGTGTATTACACGCCGGACATGCTGAACCAGAACATGCTGGACATGATAACAGACAACATCAAGCCGGGTCGCACACCGGAAGACTTGCTCTTCCAAGTGCTGCTTGATTGGGGTGTGGATTTGACCCTGCCCATCCACAAAAAAACCATTCTGGGGAAAACCGTCTTTTTCGTAGACGAAAACGCCCTTGTGGCCTGCTTTGATACCGGCCTTACCGAGGAGCTGATCAAAGAACTTGCCCGCGCTAAACCTTTGCGCGTGGTGTTTCGTGATAACGGTTTTTCTTCTGATGCCGTCAAAATCAACGCCACACAGATTTTCCGGCAGCTGTCTCCGGGTACAGAGGTCAAAGCCATATGAATGACAAGGTGCCTATGATTTCTTGTGAGAATTTGGGGGAATTGCTTTTCTTCCAGGTCGATGGGGAAGGCCCCAAACTTGAAGTGCGCCTGCATAATGAAAGCGTATGGCTCTCCCTCTCTCAACTGGCAGAGCTGCTTCAGGTTGATAAGTCGGGCATTTCCCGTCACCTCAAGAATATTTTTTCCAGCGGGGAATTACAGCGCGATTCAGTTGTTGCAATTTTTGCAACAACTGCCGCTGACGGCAAAACCTACCAGGTGGAGTATTTCAACCTTGATGCCATTATTTCAGTGGGATACCGCGTAAATAGCTTGCGGGGAACCCAGTTCCGCATGTGGGCCACGGAGCGCCTGAAAGAGTATATCGTCAAGGGCTTCACAATGGATGATGCACGCTTGAAAGAAGCTGGCAACAGCCGTTACTTTGAAGAGCTTCTTGCCCGCATCCGGGATATACGCAGTTCTGAAAAAATATTTTGGCGAAAAATTTTAGATATTTATGCGACAAGTGTGGACTATAACCCACAGGCACCTGAATCACAGCTATTTTTCAAGCAGGTGCAGAATAAAATGCACTGGGCCGCGCACGGTCACACCGCTGCCGAGCTAATTTACGCCAGGGTGGATGCCACAAAACCCAACATGGGGGTAACCAACTATTCGGGCAACACATTACTCCTGCGTGATGTGGAAATTGCCAAGAACTACCTGACGGAAGAAGAGCTGAACATTCTCAACCGCATTGTTACCGCCTATCTTGAAGTGGCGGAAATACAAGCTTTGAACCGGATCCCCATGACCATGCGCGACTGGATGGAGCGCTTGCATCAATTCCTGACCATGACAGGGCGGGAAGTTTTGGCACATGCTGGGCAAATCAGCCATGAAGCAGCTATGCACAAAGCTCGTGTAGAATACGAAAAGTTTTGTACTGCCAGAGCGCAGTTGCCCACAGCCGTAGAGCAGCATTTTGTCGAAGCCGAAAGGCGAGTTCAGCAAAATATTCCAAGTCGGGACAGGAACAAGTCATGAAACTGAAGTTCAAGGTTCAGCCCTACCAAACCACGGCTGTGGAATCTGTAATTGATTGTTTTGCCGGGCAGGTGAACAGCGCCGGTGTGACGTACCGCGTTGACCCAGGCCGTGGAAAACAGATAGCCCCCGCTGGGTATCTGCAAACTTTGTCAGAATCCCTTGGCTTCAGGAATGCCCCTTGCCAATTGAGTGATGGGCAGGTGCTGGCCAACATTCAGGCCGTACAACGCCGCCAGAACCTGCCGCTGTCTTCTGCCCTGGTGCCCAGCGCCGGATGCAACATCAATCTTGATGTTGAAATGGAAACTGGCACCGGCAAAACCTATTGCTACATAAAAACAATTTTTGAACTGCACAAGCTCTATGGTTGGAGCAAATTCATCATTGTTGTCCCCAGCATTGCCATTCGTGAAGGCGTGCTGAAATCACTGGCCATCACTGCAGAGCACTTTACCGAAAGCTACGGAAAGAAGATTCGTTTTTTTGCTTACAATTCTCGACAACTTCACCATCTTGAGAGTTTCTCTTCTGATGCGGGCATCAACGTCATGGTCATTAACATTCAGGCGTTCAATGCTACAGGCAAGGATAACCGCCGCATTTACGACGAGTTGGACGATTTTCAATCGCGTAAGCCCATTGACGTTATAAGCAGCAATCATCCTATCCTAATTTTGGATGAACCACAGAAGATGGAAGGCAAGAAAACGCTGGAAGCCTTGAGTAAATTCAAGCCGTTGATGATTTTGCGTTACTCCGCCACCCACCGTACCACGCACAACAAGATTCATCGGCTGGATGCGCTGGACGCCTATAACCTGAAGCTGGTGAAAAAGATTGCCGTGCGCGGCATTGCGGTCAAGGGGCTGGCTGGCACCAATGCCTATCTGTATCTGGAATCCATTGAAATTTCCAAGAAGGCTCCTGTGGCCCTCATTGAAATGGAAGTACGTCAAGGCGGCGGCATAAAACGCATCGTCAAGCGTCTGGAGCGAGGACGCGATCTTTTTGCGGAATCCAACGAACTGGATCAATACAAGGGCTTTGTAATTGCCCAAATCGACGCCACTACCGACACTGTAGAGTTCACCAATGGCCAGGTTTTAACGGCTGGTGACGCCACCGGCGACATCACCGAAATGACCATGCGGCGTATCCAGATCAGGGAAGCCATCAAGGCCCATTTGGATAAAGAGCAGGCTCTTTTCACGCAAGGCGTCAAAGTGCTTTCACTCTTCTTTATTGACGAGGTAGCAAAGTATCGGGATTACAGTCAGCCAGGTGAAAAAGGCGAATACGCCAGAATTTTTGAAGAAGAGTACGAAAGCTTGAAAGCTGAAATATTGGCAGCTCTGCCCGCCAATACCAATGCTTACTGTCAGTTTTTGCAGGCTATTCCTGTGGAGCGCACCCATAACGGGTATTTTTCCATCGACAAAAAGAGCAGACGCCTCGTTGACCCCAGCATCGTCAAGCGCGGTGAAGAGGCGGGCCTTTCTGATGACGTGGACGCCTATGATTTGATTTTGAAGGACAAGGAATCCCTTCTGTCTTTTCCCACCGCAGGTGACGATGCGGAAAGCCGCAAAAAGAAAGAAGTCCGCTTCATTTTTTCTCACTCTGCTTTACGCGAAGGTTGGGATAACCCCAACGTGTTTGTGATGTGTATGCTCAAACACAGTGACAACACAATATCCCGCCGCCAGGAAGTGGGCCGTGGCTTGCGCATCAGCGTTAATCTGCACGGGGATCGCATGGATAACCCTGCAACAGTCCATGACGTGAATGTGCTGACGGTTGTTGCCAGCGAGAGCTACAAGGACTTTGTGAGCAACTTGCAGCAGGAAATCAGTGCATCGCTCTCCGAGAGACCACGGAAGGCCGACGAGGCGTACTTCACAGGCAAAATCATCACAACGGAAAACGGCCCCGTGGAGATTACCCCGGCTATGGCCAAGCAAATTTACAAGTATCTGCTCAAAAATGACTACACCGATGACGCAGATCACGTTGCCACCGCCTACCACGAGGCGAAGGCGAACGGCACCCTAGCTCCTTTACCGACAGAACTTGCACCTCACGCAGCGCAAATTTTTGGCCTGATTGATAGCGTGTTTAGCGAGTCTGGATTGCCAACCTTTGATAATGAGCGCCGTACTAAATCAAATCCACTGAATTCCAACTTTGAGAAAAAAGAGTTTAAGGCTCTCTGGAGTCGTATCAATAGAAGGGCCGTTTATCGTGTTGAGTTTGATTCCGTAGAACTTGTTCAGAACAGTATCAGCACACTGAATAAGGAATTACACGTAACACCTTTACAATACACCATCCAAAGTGGGGTGCAAGGTGACAAACTTACCGATGATAAGCTCAAAAATGGTGACGCCTTCACGTTGATCAGCTCAACAACAGAAGCCCACGCTATGTCGGTTCACTCCGCTGTGACCTATGATCTAATCGGGAAAATTGCTGAAAATACGCACCTGACACGAAAAACCATCACGGAAATTTTGCGCGGTGTCAGGCCAGATGTTTTTGACCAGTTCAAGCAAAACCCAGAGCATTTTATTGCCGAGGCTTCACGGCTTATCAACGAACAAAAAGCCACTATAATTATTGAGCGACTGAGCTATGACAGCCTTGCCGAAAGCTATGACATGGACATTTTTACGGCGGGTCAAAGTAAGCAGGACTTCAGCAAGGCTGGGGAAAAGCTCAAGAACCACATTTATGACTACGCAATCACAGATTCCAAGGTCGAAAGGGAATTTGTCAAAGAGCTGGACACCAGTGCCGAAGTGGTTGTGTACGCAAAGCTTCCGCGAGGTTTTCTAATTCCTACACCTGTGGGTGACTATAACCCGGATTGGGCCATTTCCTTCAAAGAAGGTTCCGTCAAACATATATACTTCGTGGCCGAGACCAAAGGTTCCATGTCCAGTATGGAGCTGCGCGCTATTGAGAAAACAAAAATCGAGTGTGCCCAGAAGTTTTTTGCGGAAGTGAACCGCAAAATTAACCCTGAACATGTGCAGTATTCTGTCGTGGATAGCTATGGAAAGTTGATGGAAGTTGTTGCTGGAAAAGATGGCTAGGCTGATTATGGGTGGAAGTAATTTCTCTCCCTGGCATTGCTATTCAGACTGCGCGGACGATTCACGTCGGTTGATAATTTCTGTGGTGGTGAGAATTTTTTACGTATTTCACAGCTGAAAATAGATAATATTTGGTAAATTTATACAATGGCCTTATAAGCTAAGCAGAATATTGCGAAACTGCAACGGTTTTATCTAGCATCGAGATTTTAGCTGATCTTAGTTTGACCTTACCCAGCGCACAATGAGGACATTTTCGATGTGCGTTTGAAACGGTAGAGCCCCGGTGGGGCATTGCCACTCTGAGGCAGGCTGTGCAGAGAGCGGATGGCCTGCTCTAACTTGCCCAGAATCGTATCTGCTTGAGCTGGCCTGCATTGGCCGCTTATAGGTGTAGGGGGTCATCGTTTACCCTTTGCGCGCAGGCCTGCGAAAACTTCCCGAGCGGGGCGTCCCTTGCCCGTCTCAAAGCTCTTGCCGGAAACGCAAAGAGCCTTGAGCATGGCCAGCGTTTCCTGCATGCGCTCATATTCATGAACGCCCATGAGCACGGCCTTGGCCTCGCCATTCTGTGTGATCACAACGGGCGGCGCAGCTTCTTCGCTGAAAGTGCGAATGATTTCTGTAAGGTGCGCCTTGACCGCACTAATTGGGCGTACTGCGGTGCTAAGTTGCATATCCGCGCTCCTTTGCCAAAAAAGTGCTGAATTTGATTCTATCGGTCAAGCTGGCTTCGCGGTACCGTGCTCTGGATTGTGCTTGCCAATCAGTGAAGGCTTGTCCTTGTTCATCAGAAAGTAGCCTGCCAGAATAGAGAGGGTCGGGGATTTCCCCGGCCCTCTCTGCTACATATCTCAATTATCCAGCTGGCTGCTATGCCTGACTCGGGAATGTGGCCGCTGCAGAATTCCACCTACGGCATACTGCATCGCGGCTGCTCAGAGCTTGTACTTCGAGCCTCGGGTAGGGTATGCAATGAAAGCGCATACATACTCACGGGTGATTTCTTCGGCATCTACCTAGGCTTTCAGGCTTGAGGGAGCTTCACACTGATCACCAACGGATTGTGGAGTGCCTCCGGCCTCTGCGCGAAAGTGATCGGGATACGCTTTCGAGTGGATGGATCACTTCGGAGGTTAGGGCCTTGGCTGAATATGAACCCAACCCACTGTTTGGCTTGAGATTGTCGACGCTAGTAGCGGTGGGGGGGATTGAACAGCGCTTTTAACCTGCAACGAACTTGATCTCATGCAACCAGTGCACTTGCATAAGGATAGAGGGGAACAAAGATGAGCATTTTCAAAAGACGCATCTCCACTGCAGGGTTAAAGGCTCTCCATGCAATGGCGAACGATGCCGGTGAAAACTGGTGGAAAGATTTACTTTCACTCTGGCGTCCCAGCGGCCAGCCCTGCGGAAAGGATGGCCTTCGCCTAGCCCAGCCGACGCGGAGGTAGTTCCACAACTCGGGCAAGCTTTCCTTCAGGGCCGAGACCTTGGCCACCGTCAGGTTCGTGTCCTTTAGGGCTTCTAACATTGGTTGGTGTTTGTCCGGTGGTTCTCCTCCCAGAATAGCCAGATGTACTTGGTGCCGAGGCGCTCGTCTTCTTGGCGGAGCAGCTCTTGATGTTTCTACCGGCGGACCGTGTCTACCGTCTGAGCCACATGCTGCATGATAATTACCAAACGCTCCATGAGCAAGGTGAAGCGTCCTTTGGTCTCAGCCAAGGCACTTTGACCTGAAGCACACCGTGCTCAGGACACTCCACCGTGAAACCCGGGCACGGAGAAAGGTCTTGAACTGGCAGGTGTCGAGATGACGCTAAATCCGGGGCGTTGCATGATCCCGGCAAGCCAGCTCGCGTCCACAGGTCGGACCTCGCCATCGGACACCGGCAGCATGATAAACATGGTCATCCACCTGGCCTACGGTTGTGTCCAACTCTACATCAGGGGGCGTTCAGCCCCAGAACCCGCGAATACAGATCCGTGTCCTTCATGATCACTCTCCGGGGCTGACCATGCTGGTCACCTACCCACGGAAAACTTGGAAGAACCCTTTTTTAACGCATAATTGGCGGCTCTGCCCCACAGACCTATCAGGGTAATCTATTTCAAAAGATCCTGAACACTTGCTGTGTGTTCCCATGCCGCACGCCACGGTGCGGGATTGAGCGCTTGCCTCAATTCCTCCAGAAAAAAACGCGTACGCGCCGCCCGCTGGTGGCGGGGCCCAAGCAGGGCAATAACAGGAGCATCGGGAGAAACCCAGTCTGGCATTAGGTGAACAAGATTCCCCGTGGCAAGGGCGTCAGCCACATCCCACTCTGACCGCAAAACGATCCCCAGACCAGAAAGAGCCCACGCCAGAATCACATCGCCGTCATTACATGACATTCCCTCAGCAATACGCATAGCCAGATTGTTGTTGCCGGGCCCGCAGAAGCGCCACATGGTAACGTCTTCGTCGTTTTCTCGCAGAATAAGACAATTGTGTTTCACCAGATCCCTGGGCGTTTCTGGCGTGCCATGTTGCTGCACATAATCGGGCGAGGCACACAACAAACGCTTGTTGAGTGCGAGCTTTACCAGTTGAAACGGGTGCGTGGGCATTTCACCAATATGAACTATCAAATCCCAGTAATCCGACCTCAGATGCACCGGGTTGTCTGACAGATTCAGGGTGATTGTAACTTGTGGATGCAGTTTACTAAAGGCTTCTACCACTGGTGCGAGATACCTGCGCCCAAATCCTGTGGGCCCTGCAATATGCAACTGGCCGGAGACAACGCCTTTTCTTTCTCGCAACAACTCAGATACGCTATCTATATCTCGCAAAATACGCTTTGAAGCATCCACCAGAAGTTCACCTTCGTCGGTGAATATGATTTCTCCTGTACCCCTATCTACCAGATGTACGCCAGTACGGGCTTCCAAAGCCCTCAGCCGCTGTGTAACAGCGGGTGGAGTAACATTCAGAAGCCTGGCAGCGGCAGCCAGAGATGAAGATCTGCTGAGAGCCGAAAGAAAGATCATATCATCTGATGTGAACATTAAGAACCACTTAATATGGGATTTACCATTTGTAAATTGAATTTTTACTTTTGGTATCCTACTAATATAGTATCAGAATAAAAGAGGTTACCATGCATACCAATTACACGACACCGCAGGCAACTACCCGGGCTGAAACCGATTTTGTTTCCGATCTTGATACCCCTTGTCTGCTTCTTGATGTATCGAAAATGAACTGTAATATAATACGGTTGCACACTCGACTTGCCGCAAAGACCGTTGCATTTCGCCCCCATCTGAAAACAGCCAAGTCCATTGAAATCGCCCGCCGCATGGTAACCGGAGCCCACGGCCCAGCAACGGTGTCTACGCTCAACGAGGCAGAGGCTTTTGCAAGAGCCGGCATTACAGACATAACGTATGCTGTTGGTATTTCACCGCAAAAGATTGTGCGCGTTCAGGCATTGTTGCGGCAGGGCGTCAACCTGACCGTGCTGCTCGACAGTGTGGAGCAGGCCGAGGCTGTTGCCGCTGCCTCGCGACAGGATGTTACGATTCCGGCGCTGATTGAACTTGATTGCGACGGCCACAGATCGGGCGTGCATTGTGACGACCATGAAAAACTGCTTGCCATTGCCCAAACATTGCATGCTTCTGGCAACCTGCGTGGCGTGCTGACCCATGCGGGCGAAAGTTACACAGCCATCAACCGCGAGGCGCTTGTAGCTGCTGCGGAAAACGAGCGGGCAAGCGCAGTAAGAGCCGCAGAAATTTTGCGTCACGCTGGGCACGGTTGCCCTGTGGTGAGCATTGGTTCCACCCCCACTGCACTGTTTGCCGAGAACTATGACGGAATCACCGAGGTTCGCGCAGGCGTGTTTGCCTTTTTTGATCTTGTTCAGGCCGGGCTTGGTGTGTGCTCGCCACAGGACATCGCCGTTTCAGTTCTGGCCACTGTTATCGGGCATCAGCATGAAAAAGGCTGGACTATCATAGACGCCGGATGGGCAGCGCTATCTTCTGACCGGGGAACCGAATCGCAGAGCGTTGACCAGGGGTACGGGCTGGTCTGTGATCTTGAAGGTAACATTATGCACGGCCTTTTTGTGGCCAATGCCAATCAGGAACACGGCATCATTGCCCGCCGGGCAGATTTTCAGGCAAGCATACCCGACCTGCCCTATGGCACAAAAGTGCGCATTCTTCCCATCCATGCCTGTGCCACGGTTGAGCAGCACGCCCTCTACAATGTCATCGGCGCAGATAAACAGAAAATCGCGGCCAAGTGGACGCGCCTGAAGGGTTGGTAGGGGGTACGTATGCTTTATGTATCTGAAGAAACAGCAAAATCTGTTGTAACAATGGCCGACGCCATAGAAACAATAGAAGGGGTATTCTGCGAGATTGGCCGGGGTGCGGCCAAGGTGTTTCCTGTGGTCATGGGGCACGGCCCCAAACAGGGTACGTCCTTCAGCATGAAAAGCGGATTACTGACCAACCGTGGCGTGCTGGGCCTTAAGGTAGGTAGCTACTGGCCAGAAAACCGCAAGCAAGGGCATAATGCCCATGCATCCACTACCTTGCTGCTTGATCCGGAAACCGGATACGCCAAGGCGCTGGTGGGGGCCTCGCACATGACAGCCCTGCGCACTGCCGCAGCCGATGCCGTTGCTGTTCGTCATCTTTCACGGCCCAACTGCGCAACCCTTGCGATTTTTGGTGCCGGACACCAGGCATGGTACGAGCTTTTGGCCATTTACGAAGTCAGAAAAATCAGGCAGGTTTTTGTAACAAACAGATCAAAAGAGGCCGCAGCCGCATTTGCCAGACGGATTCGCGAAGAGCTCTCGCTTGAGGCAAATGCCGTGGATGCCCCTGACGCGGTACAGCAAGCAGATATCATCGTTACCGTCACTGCTGCCCGCGAGCCCCTGTTTTCCGCAGATATGGTGCGTGCAGGAACCCATGTTTCTGCAATGGGAGCCGACGGTGAGGGCAAACAGGAACTCGATCCGGCTTTGTTTGCAAGGGCCAATCTGTTCGCCGACGTAGTGGAACAGTCAATAACCGTAGGTGAATACGAAAAAGCATTCAAAACAGGTCTTGTAAACAAAGAGCGCATTACACCGCTTGGGGCGGTGCTCAATGGGCGGGCCGGACGAACAAACGGCAAGCAGATTACAGTTTTCGACAGCTCAGGCATGGCCCTTCAAGATGTTGCCATCTGTGCACTGGCTCTCGAAAAAGCACATAACAGGGGCATGGCAAAAGAAATTTAGCTGCATTTTGAACTTGAAACCGCGATACACAGATATCAAACAGTCAAAGAAGAGTGAGATAGCCTCGTGACCACCATTCCATCAGACCAAATCTGGCAATTTTATCAGACGAAAACCATGCGTTCTATTGCCCCCTCATTAATAGCAATCGCCTATTGTGCTATGATTATGCAGCTATTCTCCTTTCCCTGTCTGGTTAGGGCTGAGGCACAACAACCCTTGCATGTCGTGCAACTGACCGCAGCGGGTTCTGGCGTTAATTTGGCTATTACCCGCCTGTTGGCCAATAGCTTCACCAAGCTCCATCCGAATATAGCAATCGAAGTCCCTGGAAGCATCGGTACCAATGGAGCAATCAAGGCCGTTTTGACATGGGTCGTCAAATTCGTACGCCATGCTATGCGGCTATCTGAGTTGATAAATCCAGTTGCTTTTGTACAAATGCTACCGGGGAGATGTACCCCAGTCCAGCTTGCCGCCGCTGCCTGTTGTAAAAAATTTCAATATATTCCGTAATGTCCTGCACGGCTTCCAGCCGAGTCTGGTAACGCTTATGGTGTACGAGTTCGTTTTTCAAAAGCCCCCAAAAGCTTTCCATGGGCGCGTTGTCGTAACAGTCGCCTTTGCGGCTCATTGAGCAAGTCATGCCGTAATGCTTTAATCTTTCCTGGTAAAGCTTGCTGCAATATTGGCTGCCCCGGTCTGAGTGCAAGATCAGCCCCACAGGCGGGCGGTGAATATGCATCGCCCGCGTCAGCGCGCAGAGCACCAGATTGCTGTCCATACGCTCTGACAGGCTGAATCCAACAATTTCCTTGCTGTATACATCTTTAATTCCAGCAAGATACAACCAGCCTTCACGTGTTGGAATGTAGGTGATATCACTCACCCAAACCTGGTTACATTTACTCCGGATAAAATGACGGCCAACAAGATTTTCGGCCACTGGCAGATTGTGACGTGAATCTGTTGTGCGAACAAATTTGCGCTGCTGCTTGCAACGCAAGCCAAGTTCCCGCCGAAGTTTTTTGACCTTCCACAGGCTTGTGCTCACGCCGTCTGCAATAAGCTCAGCGTGCAAACGTACAGCACTGTATGTTTGGCGGGTTCGCTGGTGTGCGGCGACTATGGCAATCCTGAGCCCTGCATCTTTGGGGCAAGGCCGCGCACGCAATGCTTTTCGCCAGGAATAGTATCCGCTTACAGAACAACGCAGTACATGACACACAAAGCGGACCGGATATTCGAATCGCATTTTTTCCACAGCGGCATACCTTACAGCGACTCCTTGGCAAAGTACGCCGCCGCTTTTTTTAGTATGTCACGCTCCATTCTGAGCTGTGCGTTCTCCCTTCTCAGGCGCGAAAGTTCTGATTCTTCAGCGCTGAGGACGGATTCATTCTGGAACCCCGCCTTGTCGGTACGGTACCGTGCAACCCAATTTGCCAACGTCTTATCAGAAATTGACAGCCTGCGAGCCGTTTCCGTCACGCCAAGGCCATTGTCCACTGCCATTTTCACGGCTTGAATTTTAAATTCCGCCGAGTATCGAGCTTTGGGAAGTTTTGCCATATGCCCTCCAGTTTTCTGTATGACCTATGGCGTACGTTTTTTCCAGCCTATCTCACTGCGCATGAGGTTGGGGTGGAGGTGGTCAGTCATGCGGATGGTCACGCTTGCCCTCTGGTGGAGCGGGAGGGGAAAAACATCCGAAGGCGACCGCCAGCCCTTGTAAACCAAAAGGTGGCAAGGTACTCAGCAGTACTATGGTACTGCATTGGGCTACCAGCTAAGGGTGAAGACAGGCAGGAGGAGGTTCAAGCTTGCCCTTTTAAGGGAGTGGTCTACAGTCTTGATGAATGCTCTTCCTGAAATTTCTTGATGACCTGGAAATCGAATGCGCCATAGGGCAGAGATCCTTGGTAAAAGCTATTCCTACATCATCGACACGAGTGAGCTATGGGAAAAGACATCCGTTGGAAGCAGCGTTTCGACAATTACCTCCGGGCGATGCAAACTTTGGGTCGCGGGGTGGAATTAGCTGAGAAGCGTGAATTGTCTGAATTGGAGCAGCAAGGGGAAAGGTCACCTGCATCGCCAGCACGCCGCCAAAGAGTCCGCTTGGCAAGGCCATCGGCTATGCCATCAAACAGTGGGAGCGGTTGGTCGTCTACCTAGAAGACGGTCGACTGCGTCCAGACAACAACCTAGCCGAAAACGCCATCCGCCCCTTTGCCGTGGGACGCAAAAACTGGCTGTTCTCAGGCCATTCGCGCGGAGCCAACGCCTCGGCCGCCATCTATTCCCTCATGGAAACGGCCAAGGCCAACGGGCTTGAGCCATACCGCTACCTGCGCTACCTCTTCGAGCACTTGCCGGCCGCAACCACTGACGCTCAACGCATGGCACTCCTACCTCAGTATATCGATCCTCAAAGCCTTATCATACTTCCCAGACCTTAACAGGAAGCATGAGGGCCACACAAGAAGGGCCTGATTGACCGCTTACTTTGTACCGGGTCCACCGCTGGTTTGCACGCTGGGTGGGCTCTCAGTTCCGTTCGATCATCACCGCGCTGACCCTTCCCCCTGACAAGGCCGACGCCTTTTGGGATACCTATCTCGGAAAGACCTCCGTGCATGGCGCTGTCGTTCTCGATCCCTTCATCGGCGGCGGGACAAGTTTGGTGGAGTCCATGCGCTGCAACGCCCGGGTGATTGGTTTTGATATCGACCCGGTCGCGACCTTTATTACCCGATTTGAATTGGCCGTCTCCCGAATGGAGGATCACTATCCGGAAATCGAGCAGATCTGCAATGAGATCGCCCAACTCATTATGCCGTTGCATCGGACTATGGTGGACGGCGTCGAACGGGATGTTCTTCATCATTTCTGGGTCCAGGTGAAGCAGTGCTCGAATTGCCAGAGCGATGTAGAGCTCCATCCCCATTTTCAACTGGCCTACTCCAAAGAGAAGGGACTGCAGTGGGTATTCTGCAAGGACTGTCATGCAGTCCAGGAATTGCCGATTGAACGCAAGCTGCTGCACTGCTCTTGCGGCAAGCGCACCACTATCAGCGCGGGCACGCACGGCAACGGGATCATGACCTGCCCGATCTCAAGCACACACAGAAGATCGCAGCGGATGACCTTGACGGTGCCGAAAGC
>Ga0183101_1000962_pt1 | contig 24804 bp, 15 predicted proteins | sample Biomet3_FD_127790 | JGI IMG/M metagenome (GOLD analysis project Ga0183101, IMG submission 127790) | Microbial communities from bioreactor (seeded with sewage sludge) at LBNL, California, USA - Biofuel metagenome 3 | ecosystem: Engineered > Bioreactor > Anaerobic > Unclassified ...
AGATGAAAGAGTAATCTTTTCCTTACTTTTGATTTTTAATTCCTGCCTTAAAGCTTAATTCTGGTTGTAATCTCTAATAAATGATTCAAGGTTAGAGTACCCAAATTTTCATCTTGATACTTCTAACTTGAAAATGTTATTGAAAGACAATACTTCAAGTTGAGGCATATCCATTCGTCATCGGTTAAGATACGATCTGTTAGCTGTTAGAAACGTGTTACTATTATCATATGTTTTTCTGTAAACCTGTAAATCAAGATGCATAGATAATTGTAGTAGTCATGTTATGGTTAACTGATTCCTTAGCCGAAGACGCATGGAAGCATATCTCATTGAAACTTGAAGGTCATTGAAATAAGAATCAATAGAAGGTTTTAGCATGAAAGTACGAAACAAAACTGGCTTCCAATGCTCCTTTTGATTTTTCTGCTCCTTATCAAATTTAAGCCTTCTATGGCAATTCACTGATTAGTTTAGCGATGGTTTGAAAAATCAAAATTAGGACAACATTGCTATCCAAGGTAATGACGAGATCGATAGTCAAAAAAGGGTAAAATAGGGTACTTTCATTTCTTTGTGCCTGTTATTCGAAGAATATCATGTACGTTTAGTGCAAAAATATTACCAAAATTTACGTCCCCTCCTCAAATTCACCTATCCTGGGGGTTTCTGGAAAGAACTCTATGAAACATGCCTGGATTTCGCCCAGAAAACTTGTTTAAGTATTAATATAGACGAAATCTCCTGCAGGAGAAACAAATGTGCTCTGTGCAGTAAAAAAGGCAGGGTTTACCTGTTGAGCAATAGGAAACTCAATTGATATTCTGAATACGAGATTCAGATATGCAGTTTTGAATTTTGGGGCCAATCCAGTTATTAAAAGGTCTTCAAATCACTTAACTCCAATAATTTAACAGTTACAAAGTTCCTGCCTAACTTGGAAAACTAAGGAAATCAGAGAATTGATTAAAGAAAAGATGAACCTTTTGATATTAATAGACTGCTTTAGAATTATCAACTTTATACTGTTATCTTAACGGTAAAGAATACTGCTGGAAACAACACGAAAACAAAAAAGGCTCTTCGTTATTTTATATGGATATCCTCATAATGTCTTCATAAAAACCAACGCGGTCTCGATTGAAAATCATCTTATCCATAGAGAATGGCGAAGAGCCACAAAAATGAATTGAGCCTTTGCTAATTTCGGAATTAATGCTTTAATCTTAAATTAAATGAACTAAATCCCTTTTATTAAAAAATTGCTTTTCAGGCTGTCTCAAAACCATTTTGAATTCTACAATTGGGTAATACCCATTTCAATTTTTACTTCATTTTGTATGGCTGCCAGATAAATGAAAGCAGTGCCATTTTGAGTCATTTGTTGTAGTTTACGTAAACTTCTAATGTCTATAAGGTACCATAAAGCAATATTTTTCATAAAGCAATATTTTTCATAAAGCAATATTTTTAAAAGAAGTCCCGGATGATAAGCTGGACAACTTTCCTTAGAGTAAGTGGATTCTATGGCATTAATATCAACGATATCTACAATGTCGTTTAGTACTCTGGCAGTATGCTTTTCAGGGACAAAATCTTTCAGGTCTAATGGAAGTAAAAATTGCTGCTTTTGATTGTACTTTCTAAACATAGTGAAACACTGAAATTAAATTTTGTAATAATTATAAAGATTCTTAGGTTTTTAACCCAAATGTACGATCGGACATAGTTTTGAGACAGCCTGTCTTTAATACTTTTAAAAATTTTCAGAATTTTGCTTTATAATCTGAAATTAGTACTATTTTTTCACAGACTAAATTTAATGTTGATTTCCCGTGAGCTGTAACATTTTTTATTGCAATATATTTTGAAAAGATATTGTTCCTTTCCATAAACCAGATCAATTTTTTTTTAACCATCCTGAATTTAACCGAATTTCCCGTGGTAAAATTAAAGCTGATCGTTAGTTCATTCTCACAGCTTTGATGGTTTCCATCCCTCAGTTTCTAATACAGCTCTTTGATGGTTCCCATCCCTCAGTTTCTAATGCTTCCAGTACTGTATAAACTCTGCGATCTGTAGTTCCGCTTTGTTCTGCTATTTCATCTATGGTCGCTTTAGAGATCGCTCCGTCATTCCCTGCTTTACACTGGAGCAGTAATGAAGCTATTTCATTGAATGTCTTTTTAGCCCCTTTAAATTCTTTGACCTTGCTGTAGTCCCCTGTACCTGATAAATTCAGAAACTCCCTTGCAAATTGTTTTGACGTTTTACTAACATTCACTCCCTTCTCAGGTGTCCATTCTAAAAAATCCAATTTGCAAGCTTGCAACTCTGCAAAATATACTTCATCATTTTGATCTCCCATAAAGTTTGCCAACTCCTAAAATTACGATTTCTGTTTGATTCTATTTTTCTGATTCTATTTTTCTATTAGATTCGATTCTTCTACTTATTGGAGGTCGAAAGATAAAGCACTTTTTAGTTCAGAATTCTATCAAAAGTATGAGCCTATTCCAAAACCCACTTTTATTTCCAAATTCATGTGCGTTTCTGAGTTACGTGACTTATAAGTATTTCAGATAATTATTCCAGTATCAGGATTCAAAAACTAATTTCGAGTTTCTTGATAGGCTCAATAATTAATCATAAGCACATGCTCAAATGTTTTTTACTAAAGCTGGCGTTAATCTCACAGTTTTTTTCTATCTTACAGTTTTTTTTCGAATCTGAATCCTTAACAATCGATCATATTGCTTACATTAAAACCATTTTAGGCTTTTTCCTTTTTATTTGTCAAAACTACTATACTTTCCAAATAGCGTATTATGCACATGAATAAAATACTTTTAAATATAATATATACCCGGCAATTTTAACCATATAAACTATCTCATGAACCCCAATTCATGAACCCCAATTTTAAAAAATGAACAGGAGGCATTTAGATACAATACAGCATGGGCATTGACGCAGGAGGTACCTACACCGATTCGATCATCATTCGGGACTCAGATGGCAAAGTGATGGATTCGAACAAGGCGCTTACCACCTATCCTGACCTGCTCACAGGAATTAAAAATTCCATAGACGGGCTGGATGAAAAATATCTAAAAGAAGTAAAAATGGTTTCGGTTTCAACAACACTTGCCACAAACACAATTCTTGAAAAAAATGGCTATCCTGTAGGATTGATCCTCGTAGGAGATTATGAAATTCCGGAAAGAAAGGATATTGAGTTTTATACTATCGTAAAAGGAGGGCACGACCATCATGGAGCCGAACTGGTTTCTCTTGGTATGGAAGCCGTGGAAACTTTTGTCAGTAAGGTTAAGGATAAGGTTTCAGCCTTTGCAGTCTCTTCCTATTTCAGTATCCGAAACCCTGCTCATGAACTGGCAGTCAAAGCCCGCATCCAGGAGCTTACTGGGATGCCTGTGGTCTGCGGACATGAACTTTCACTTGACCTTGGAGCCTATGAGAGAGGTATTACAGCCTACCTGAATGCCCAGTTGATTCCCATTGCAAACCAGTTTATTCACTCAATCAGGGAAGAAATCTCCAGGCGGGGAATGGACTCAAGGCTGTTGATGCTCAAATGCGACGGTTCGGTCGTGGGAATTAACGAAGCCCTGGAAAAACCAATCGAGTCTATCTTTTCAGGTCCTGCAGCAAGCCTTGTAGGAGCGTCTCATCTTTCAGGGCTTGAGACCTGTGCAGTTATTGATGTAGGCGGGACAAGTACGGATGTTTCCATGCTCGAAAACGGTCTTCCTGAACTCTGTGAGGAGGGCGCTGTAGTCGGAGGCTGGCAAACAAAGGTTAAAGCTATCCGGATGGAGACCTCAGCAATGGGAGGGGATAGCCATGTCTGGATCAAGAACATGAAAATAAATATTGGTCCAAGGCGAGTTATCCCACTTTGCGTTGCAGCGGTTAAATACCCAGGTTTTCTTGAAGTCCTGAGAAAAGGGAGAATCCCTGGAGCTATGCACCTTGACGAAAATGTGCAACCTACCAGGTTTTTTGTAAGGACAGGCATTGAACCTTCAGACCTCGGAAAATTTGAAGCAGAACTCTTCGACAGGATAGGAGATTTTCCTGCATCGCTTAACGATATTTTCTGGGATACACGGAAAACGCTTTCTCCGGGTTTGCTTGATTCGCTCATAAGAAAACGCTTGATCCAGGCAATAGGTTTTACCCCAACTGATGCTCTTCATGTGCTCGGGGAATATACAGCCTGGGATCAAGAAGCCTCAAGAATAGGAGCAAAACTTCTGGAACGATATACCGAGACCGACCATATCGAGATCTGCAAACAGATAAAACAGGACGTTGCAAGGAATATGGCCTTAAACCTGGTATCTTTTATCCAGAAGGATGTGCCTTCCTCCGAAATAGAGAAAATCCTGCTTTCTGATAGGTTTACACAGTTCAGAATGAAAATCCCTGTGGTGCTGATAGGAGGCCCTGTAGTTGCATACACCAGAGAGTTGAAACAAATTCTCGATGCCGACATCATAATTCCGGAGCATGCTGAAGTAGGAAACGCGGTCGGAGCCGTTGTAGGCAAGGGCATAAAAAGAATTGAAATCCTGATCAAAAGCGCCTACTCGAAAGATAAGAAAAGGCTCGTTTTTCTATTTTCGCCTCAGGGCAGGGAAACCTTTGGAAGCTATCCAGATGCTCTGGAATACGCCGATGCTCTGGGAAGAAAACTCATCATGGAATACATGACCGAAGCTGGGCTCGACAAAGGGCAGATCCAGATCGATGTCAGTAGAAAAGATATATCTCTTAGTGAAGCAGGGGCAGTACCCTTAGAGACAAAGCTTGTTTTCGTTGGAGTTGGAATGCCAAAAGTTTGAGTTCCGGAAATCTCCCGGAATATTTATATTTACCCTCAATAGTGCAATAATGCAATAATTAATTCAGTGTTTGTTCTTGAACCCTTCACCTGTTCCAGAATAGCTGTTTGTTTCCAGAACAATATATGAAACAAACTTCTGATCCTGAAACAAAGTTGAACGAAACTGACCAAGCTGAATAGAACCGACCAAACAGAATGGGGCTTACTGTCCTGATTTTGCGGTCAGAACATCGGCAAGTAATTAAAAATGGCATAAAAGGAACAGCATTACAAATGGCAAGGAAAGAGTAATGTAAAAACGTTAGAAAGTAAAAGTGGAGATATAAAAATGGAATGTAGTTCAAAAATGGCATATGATCTGGGCATTGATGCAGGTGGAACTTATACTGATTCGGTTTTAATTAGAAAATCGGATGGAAAAGTTGTATGCTCAAACAAGGCCCTCACAACTTATCCTGACCCTATCAAAGGAATAGAAAAGTCAATTGACGGACTTGACACGGAAAAGCTAAAACTCGTGACTGTAGTTTCGGTTTCAACTACTCTTGCCACCAATACTATCCTTGAAGGAACAGGATATCCTGTTGGGCTCATCCTTATCGGAAATTATGATGTTCCTGAAGATTCGGGAATTGAAAACTGGATCATGGTAAAGGGAGGGCATGACAGTAATGGCGAGGAAGTCGCAGCCCTTGACATGCCAGCAGTAGAAAAATTCGTACTTGAAATAAAAGACAGAGTCTCGGCTTTTGCAGTTTCTTCTTACTTCAGTGTACGAAATCCAGAGCATGAGCTGCGTGTAAAAAACCTGATCCAGGAATTGACAGGGCTGCCTGTTGTCTGCGGGCATGAACTGGCCCAGTCGCTCGGGGCTTACGAAAGAGGAGTTACTGCCTACCTCAATGCCCAGCTCCTGCCTGTAGCAGAGGGCTTCTTAAAAACAATAGTAACTGAGATCGAAAGAAGAGGCCTCAACCCGAGAATTGCCATGCTCCGCTGCGACGGCTCTGTAGTAAGCATGCAGGAGGCTATGAAAAAACCCATAGAATCGGTCTTTTCAGGTCCCGCAGCAAGTCTCCTTGGAGCTTCCTATCTGTCCGGGCACGAGACCTGCACTGTAATTGACGTTGGAGGAACAAGCACGGACGTCTCCCTGGTCCATAAAGGACTGCCAGACCTCAGTGAGGCAGGAGCAGTTGTGGGCGGCTGGCAAACAAAAGTCAGAGCTCTGCGTATGGAGACTTCGGCTATGGGCGGAGACAGTCATATCTGGGTCCAGAGCGGCAATATACACATAGGCCCCAGGCGGGTTATCCCTCTCTGCAGGGCAGCAGTCCTGTACCCCGATTTTATGAGCACTCTGAAAAAGCGCTGGATTCCGGACCGTCTCAAGCTGGATGAACATATCCAGGCAACAAAGTTCTTTGTCCGGACAGAGCAGAAACCTGTCAACTTGAACCGGGAAGAAAAAGAGCTCCTTGCCCTTATACGGGACGAACCGCGTTCCCTCAAAGATGTCTACTGGGACAGAAATATCCTTCCTCCAAAGAGAGTAATGGATTCTCTAATTCAGAAGCGGCTTGTTCAGGTAATCGGTTTTACCCCAACAGATGCCCTGCATGTGCTTGGTGAATATACTGAGTGGAATGTTGAAGCTTCGGAAATTGGAGCTACTCTGCTTGCAAACTTCATAGGGATTGACAGGGATGAGTTCTGTCTAAATGTAAAGCGGCTTTTTGCCAGAAACATGGCCCGAGACCTCATTGCTTTTCTGATGGAAGGAGTGGACAGGACCGAAATTGAAAAAATGCTTGACGGCAATTTCTTCGCTCGTTTTAAAGTGGATATCCCTGTTGTCCTGCTTGGAGGGCCTGTAAGGGCTTATGTGGACGAACTGAAGAAGCTTATAGATGCCGAAGTCTTTGCTCCTGAACACTCAGAGGTTGGAAATGCCGTAGGAGCTCTTGCAGGAAAAGGGACAAAACGCATTGAGATTACAGTGCGCACGCTTTACAGTGAGTCCAAGTATGACCTTAAAACAAAAGGGGTCTTTGTGTACACACCTGTAGGAAGGAGGCATTTCATAATCCGGAGTGAAGCCCTGGAGTTTGCTGAGGCGTTTGGAAGAAAGCTGATTCTTGATTATATGGCCGAATCCGGACTTCTCCCTGACCAGGTTACAGTTAATGTACAAAAAAAGGATATAAAAGTCCATGCAGGTGAAATTCCGATAGAGACAAGATTTATCTTTGAAGGGGTTGCAAATTCTAATGTCTATGAAAAAGCTCTTTCTGGGCAGGAGAAAAAAGATGAGGGCTTTACAGAACTAACCAGTCAGGTTCATTCGCTGGATTGTAATTCCTGTGGAGAACTCTCTATCTCTGAAAATAATAAGTGAAAAGGATAAAGTTCATAACTCTGGTGTACGTTTCAGAAATGAAAGATAGGACTATCAGCCCAATAGTTCAGCTTTCTACATTTAAAAAATTATTATATAAATTTGAAAATTTTAGAATGCGTATCGGTTGCTCATACAATGGAAACCGCACAGCAAATGCATAAATCCCTTAAGGATAGGACTTACGCACTTAAGGAACAAAATTAATTACGGCAGAGCCTGTGGATAAAAGTCACATCTTAGACAGTCAACGATCTGATGCTGTTTTAATTTTTCAGTTCAACTGCGTAAGTCCTAAAGGAGTTAACATGATCCCAAGAAAAGCATTTTTGACGAAGGGTACCGGGGTACACAAAGACCGATTAGCATCCTTTGAACTTGCGCTAAGGGCTGCAAAAATTGAGAAATTCAATCTTGTAAGTGTTTCGAGTATTCTGCCCCCAAATTGCAAACTCGTACCCAGAGAAGAAGGACTTTTAGAGTTGAAACCTGGTGCCATTGTCCATTGTGTACTTGCAAGGAATGATACTAACGAGCCTCATCGTTTAATGGCTTCAGCCATAGGAACTGCGGTCCCTGTAAATGAAGAAAACTACGGGTATATCTCCGAGCATCATTCTTTTGGAGAAGAAGAAATTATTGCAGGAGAATATGCTGAAGACCTGGCGGCTACAATGCTTGCGACCACTCTTGGCATAGAGTTTGACGCGGAAATGGCCTGGCATGAGAGAGAGCAGGTCTACAAGGCAAGCGGGCATATCTTTGACACATTCCATATGTGCCAGACTGCAAACGGCGACAAGGACGGAAAATGGACCACGGTTGTAGCTGCAATGGTTTTTGTTACAAAATGAGCCACAAAATAAAATGAATTGAGGAAGGCAAATTAAAAACTTTAAGAAATTAGGTTTTTAGAAACTAGATTTTTAGAACTAGATTTTTAGGATCCTATTTTAATTGAATTGAGGGGAAGAAATTCTGGCTTCCCCAATCTCATAGAAATCCAGGGCTGGAATAGACTGCCCTCTATCTCCCGAAGTATTTTTTGAGTTTTTTGACCATTCGTCTATATTATATTGAGGCTTGAATTATCTCCTTTTTTTAGAGCCTATACGAAAAGTGGTTACCTACTGTAACTTTTGCAATATGCAAAACAGAAACGGATACTATGATATTATAGACCTATTGAGACTTTTTAACATGCATTACTGACTATTCGGATAAGATCTAAATTTAAAATATTTTGAAAAAACTTTGTGCAGATACAAGAATTCAATGTAAGAAATACAGCCCAATAATTTACTTTTGCAGCAAGTCCAGATAAAATTCGAGCTGAATATACATGATCTATGAATGGTTTAAATCGAATCTCCTCCATACAATTTCTGGTACTGCTGAAGCGCATAAAAGTCGGTCATCGAGGCTATGTAGTCACTCATTAGGCGCAGGAAGACTTTGTCTTTGATTATGGATGATTTATGTTTCTTAAAGTCATCCTTGCTTAAATACCTGATATTCTTTGAAACCCAGATATTAGCTGGTACCGAATCAATTGGTCTAATTTTTTCATATAAAGTCGGAATAGAACAGACTTTAGTATATGATTCAAAAACATGATCTGGAAGTTGTTTAGGGTTTGTTATATATGCCTTAATTATCTGCCTGAGCACAAACTTGGATTTGTAGTTCATCTTGTCAATCATGTAGTTGTTGATAACAAAAGTATCCTCAATTTCCTTTAGCTTTTTGTATAGTGCATTGTGTTCCAAAACACGTTTATGGGTTGCTATGTCTTCATTCAATGGATACTTAGCTTTTTGTCTACGACCATTCAGTTCTAGCATGTTATCTTTTATTATGAGAACGGCATCGGAAATTAGCTTGCCAATTAAGCAACTCATAATATATTTAATATGATGAGTAGCAATCTCTTCTTTGACATTAACATCTCGTTCCAGACAGCTTATGTTGAATTTATCTGTTAAATCTTGAAGCTGGGCACAAATGATTTCTTTGCTGTCGTAGTTTCCTTCGATCGCATCCTCGATGTCATGGCAGACTTGGGCGATTTCATCGGCAAGGTCAACGATTTGCCCTTCAAGGGAGCACGAAAAAGATTGTTTTATATGGAACTCTTCGATTTCGTTGATTCCATCGTAAACTACAGGTTCGCCTTCCCGTTTTCCTTCTTTAAATCTAGTACTTGTGTGTTTTAAAATTCCTTCAAGAACAGGGTAGGTTATATTGAGGCCCTTGAAGTAATATCCTTCTTCAAGTTCGTTTAAAACTCTGACACTCTGAAAATTATGCTTGAAACATAGTCCCATTTCTTCAATTTTGAATCCATACATTTCATAGAGCTTTTCTCTAATTCCTTTATCTTCCCCAGTTAGAAAATCGTTCAGAACCTCTTCTCCAGTGTGCCCAAAAGGTGTATGCCCTAGATCATGTCCGAGAGCTATGGCTTCCACAAGGTCTTCATTTGCACGAACTTGGCGGGCAATGGTTCTTGCAATCTGGGAAACCTCTAGGGTATGAGTGAGTCTTGTTCTAATGTGCTCTCTCATTTCCCCCATAAAACAGACCTGTGTTTTATGAATAAGTCTTCGAAAAGCTTTGGAATAGATAATTCGGTCTTTATCTCTTTGAAATTGTGTTCTGGTGGCTACTTTTGATTCTACTGCATACTTTTTTTCATAATTTTCTTTCATGTCGTTGGAATAAGGTCTGCGTACACATGGATTCACATCAGATGTTGCAAGTGGATCAAGCTCATAGCTCTTCTTATAAATACTATTATAGATACTGTCATCCAAATGATAACCCCCTATAAATACTTATAAACATAATAGATCTTCATAACAGATCAATTTTTTGGAATATTTGTCTATTTATAAGCTTTTTGTTTTATATATTTTGATTTTGTATTTAAAAATGAGCAGGTGTCAAAAATCATAAAGAAATTTCCAAATTTTAAATGATTATTTTAAAACCAAACATAAGCCAACATATTACTTCAAAAAACTGAATATGTTTGCACCAGCGCTCTCGATATAATGTAATTCGTTTGTATTCGGCTAAGATATGAAAAACCCAAAGAATGATCTTTTTACACGGATATCTAAGAATTGTGTCGGAAAATCGTTATATGCGATATACGAAGTTGTGCATAGAATTCATTAACTTATGATAAAAGTAATGTAATTAGGACTTACGTAGTTGAACTGAAAAAAAACATTAGAAAACACAGAACTGTATAAATCACAATACGATTAATAAGGTCGCATGTGCTTGATTTCATTCATTGAGTGCGTAAGTTCTAGTAGTATTTCTACAGTTCTGGGCAGTTTTCATCCACCTGATAAACTTCAAGGCATTCTACTAAAATACGGAAGAGCTATCTTAGAACCTATCCGAAAAGTGATTAACTCTTATATTATAGACTTACTGTTACTTTTCGATACGTATTCTTTACTTTTCGGATAGGCTTTTAATCAATTTTCAGGCGAATCAATTAGCTCAACCCCTTGAATTGCTACACTTAACTCTCTTGTGTCATTGTTCTTTAGCTCCGGAAAGTCACATGGTCTTTCGGTGCCTTCAGGTACATTTAAAAGGATGACATTCTTTCCCTGATTTAAGGTAACAGGGATATTTACCGTGCTTAAATTAGTGCTGATATTTTGTTTACTCTGGAGAGTTTTGCCATTATAAACCTCGAGCATCTTTGGTGAATGTAAGCTGCATGCGTTGAGTTTTAATACTGCATTTTCAGCAACACCTGAATAAACCGATAATGTAGCCTTGTTTGATACCCACCTGGTCATTGTGCCGTCCCAATTCTCCAGACGGTTCCATCCTTTACCTAAAAGCATAAAGGGCTGAATTGTTTCGTCTGGAACGCGGTAAACAATAAGCCCGTCTTCATCGTATACATCAGGTTCAGTTTTAAGGGTCTTATTCAGTAAATCAGTTACAAACTCGAGCTGCTCACTGGACAACTGGTCTTTGTGAACAATAACATACCTTATATTATTGGCATTCAGGACAGACGTGCCTATATCAGTAACATCTTCCTGTAAAATATCTTTAGTTCCCAGGGAATAATACTGTAATTCTTTAATGAACGGAGTCTTTCTTTGGAAGTCACCAACGTTAGCTGGATACCTTGCTGAATATCCGCCTACAAGAGCTTTATTGTGGACTGTCTGATAGTACAAATCCTGAAAATCCATATATCCTGCGTTAGAATTTTGCGGGATTTCGAGCATCGCATAGTTATCCTTATCGTTACTAATTTGATAGTAAAAGTCAGGAACACTTACCTGTGTAGTTGGATACGGAATAGATAGGTATTCAAAAATCAGCAGGAAACCCACTATTGTAAGTATAAGCTTTTTTCTTTCAGGTTTATACTTCAGTAATTCTGAAAAACCATACCCTGCCAGGACGGAGTACCCAAGTGTTGCGATAACAAAAAACCTGCCAACTGTCCTGCAGTTTTTCAGGAAAGGAATCGTGTTGTATAGTATTTGATACGGAAGAGAAATTTTCATGTTGGAGTCCGTGAAAGCAACCGCTCCATTGAAGTGTAATATGGGGCCTAAACTAATTATCGTAACGAAAAACGTAGATACTAACCAGAACTTTACGTCAGGCTTTCTCCTTGATTTCAAGAGCGCAAGGATCGAAAGCCCTAGAACAATATATCCTATAAAGTTCACTCGTTCAGCAGGCCAGCTTAGTACATTCGAATATAAGTCTGAGGTAAAATGACCGAGCAACGGATGTAAATGAGAAGGGAGAAAAAAGCTCATCAAATCGTTTGATAATTTGGGAATTTCATTTGCATTTGGCTTTAAGAAGTTTTGTTTTGAAAGAGCAATAAGTATCTCATTAATGGTCAAAGGCAGTACTCCGAGAAAAGCTACCCCGCCAAAAAAGAAGTATTTTATAATCATTTGTTTCACAGAATGAATAAAGTTTTTTCTGGACCTGAGAGTCAGGTACAAATCATAGAAGAATACTAACCCTGCAAAGATCCCCATAAAGATCAGGTACTGCAAGTCGCTCATTGCTACCAGAATAAAAAAGATTCCTGCAAGGATTGGGTTCTTGATCCCTTCTTCTTTAACTGTTTTCATGAGATACAGCGCACAGAAGGGTATCCACTGAACTGTCGCTGCTCCAAAGAAGTATAGTCCTCTGGAAAAATGGTATGGGGAAAACGCGAATACAATTCCTGCAATAAAGGCAGCGTATTTATTATCTGTAAGATATTTTACCAGGAGATATGAACCAATAGCCCCTATTATAAAAGTTAAGAGCCATAGTATCGTGTATATGACATGCAGTTCTAAAAAGGGCGACAGCAATACATATAGCACTTGATTGAAGGCTGATGAAAAGGGCATTGATTCTATGCCATTCGGATAAAAAAGGAGATGGTCATGCGTCAAAGCCGCTAAATCCGCTTCCTTTATTGCTATTTTTGTGTACCATAAGATCCTCATCCATTGAAACGAATCCGCTCCCGTTCCAGGAATATCGGTTTTTATCTTAAATAAGACAGGATAAGTAAGAATAATTGTCAAAAGAGTATATGAGATTCCCACCAGAGAATATTCCCGTAAATTGTAAAAATGTTTATTCTTAAAACTTCGATTTTTTTCCGGGTTAGATGTTTTTCTTATTTCCACGAGATTGTCTCCCGATTTCCTGAATATCTCTTATTTTTTTCGAAATAAATCCCAAATGATATATAAATGTTATTAAATATTAAATGTTATTAAATATTAAATGTTATTAAATATTAAATGTTATTAAATATCAGATGTTATTAAAAATTAAATGTTGAAGCCATCCCAAAACTAACTTTATTCTCAAATAAATGGAAGTTTCAGAATTATTTTCATGATCAGAAGCCCTATTGATTGTTCTAAATTCGAATTTAGAAAAAGTATTTTTGAGTTTTGGGATGAACTCGTTATTAAAAAGTAAATGTTAATAAAAAGTAAATGTTAATAAAAAGTAAATGTTAATAATTATTTTTTGCATAGAACCATAGTCCAGGGAAATGGTCTTCGAACTTCCAGCACATCAAAATAAGTTTCTATTAATTTCACAAACTTTCCTGAACTCCAGTTCTGAACATGCTCAGGATCATTTCCAAAACGTGTTAAATTTTTACCCCGGAAGAAATTCATTGTACGGAAATAGGGTTCGTTAGGCACACTGATAATACAGTAATTTTTAGTTATTCGTCGGATCTCCTGAAGGGCTAAATCCGGTTTTTCGAGGTGTTCCAGTACTTCGGTTGCTATAACAAGATCGAAAGTGTTTTCTTTAAACGAAATTTCACATATGCTGCCTGAACAAAAATCACATTCTGGATTTTTCTCCTTTGCAATTCTCAGAGCATTTCTGGAGATATCAACGCCTGTTATTTTTGGATAATTAAGGCAGTTTATGACAAATCCTTCCCCACAGCCTATATCAATAACATTGTTTATATTTTTTAAAGGAACGGCAGTTTCCTTTAAGTTTTTCATAAAATTGGATATCACTATACCCATAAGCGGATTTTTGGAGTTGTATTTTTTGTAATTTCTACTCTGGTTCTGGTCCATTTAGCCCCACCTATTTAAAATGCGTTTTTAATTTTATTTCTTCTTATATTCAGTTTTAATTTTTTATTCTTAATAGCCCGATTATTTCGAATTTATGTCAATTGCTTTGACTTTATTTTCAATGTCCATTTTCAATATCCTTTCTTAATACCATTCTTAATACCATTCTTAATATCCGTTTTCGATATCCATTTTTAATATCCGTTTTCGATATCCATTTTTAATATCCGTTCTCGATGTCCATTACCATAACTGTTTTCAATATCCGTTCTCGATGTCAGTTCTCAATGTCCATTCTTATATTCATTCTCAATATCCATTCCCAATGTCCATTCTTATATTCATTCTCAATATCCATTCCCAATGTACATATTATAACAATTCGACCTGCCTTGAAATTTTAAGGCTTTTTTCTTAAAGTAAGCATGAATCCAAATATTGCTGGTAATAGTGTAGTCAAGAAATATAGAACTATAGAGCAGGAAAATCCATATGCAGAACTTTCATTTAATAACTTGAATATTGTAACGCTTACAAACTCTCTAACTCCAAATCCTGATATAGAAATTGGAAAATTACCCAGAACTACTACTATTGGAAGAGAAAATGTAAGTAAGCTGTTTAATGCGGGATTTAAGGATTTTATAACTATCCAGTATACCAATAAATTCAGCAAATAATATCCAAGAGTTAATGCAGAAACAGAAAAAATAGCTTTTTTATTTCCAGTGATTTGTTTTATTGTTTTAATATAATTTTCTTTAAATTCGCTTCTTTTCGAAAATATCCCAAAAATAAGATTTACGATCTTTTCATTTGTGATGACGAAAATGCCAGCGATAAAAATCATTATCATCGGCGTCATTATATATATTAAATTTCGATCCTTAAAAAAGAAAGCTATAGATAGTACACTTAAAACCAGAAGACAGACCATATCTATGACTCTGTCCATTACTACGGTTGGTATGCTTCTGGAGTTCTCAGCATCTAAGTAAAAAGCTCTTGAAACTTCTCCTGCCCTACCCGGAGTAAGAGCTCCATAAAAGTTACCCATTAAAATTATTTCAAGTGACCTTTTTACGGGGATTTGAATATTTATACAATCGAGTAGAGACTGCCATTTTATCGCTTTTATCAGGTACATCAGAGCAATAAAAGGTAGCGAGAGAGAAAGCAATTCCAGATTCGTCTGGGTAAAGGTCTCGTAGATTGTCCTCAGGTCAAGTTTGGCTATAAGGTAAAACATTAGCCCCAAACTGACTACAGTTTTACCTATCGTTTTCCAGTTCATAGCTATCGTACTTTATGATATAATCATCGTTATTTCTGGAGTTTGTGATCAGTTCTCCTATCAGGCCAAGGGAAATAAATTGAGCTCCAAGAACCGTGATTAATATACTCAACATCAGCAGAGGCCTGTCTCCTATCTTGATACCCATGAGCCATAGAGAAACAAGGTGCAGATTTATAATTATTGCTGAGAATATTAGTAAGAAGCCGATACCTCCAAAGATGTGAAGGGGTCTTTTCTTGTATAGGTTCAAAAATGTTACTGTGATCAGGTCCAGAAAGCCCTTAAGTAGCCTTTCAACTCCATATTTTGATTTTCCATGAATTCTAGGATGGTGTTCGACTTCAATTTCTCCAACAGTGTATCCTTTCCAGTGAGCTAGAGCCGGAATATAGCGATGGAATTCTCCATATAATCTTATGTTCTTTACGACATAGTTTCTATAACCTTTGAATCCACAATTGAAGTCATGAATTTTGACTCCTGTGATATATCGAGTCAAAGCATTAAAGAATTTTGATGGAAGGGTTTTTGAAACAGGATCGTGTCTTTTACTCTTCCAGCCTGAAACCATATCATACTCTTCTAATTTCTCAAGAAATCTAGGGATTTCTTTGGGATCGTCCTGCAGGTCTCCATCCATGGTAATAACAAAATTTCCCTGTGATTTCTTGAACCCGCAGGAAAGAGCCGCCGCCTTTCCATAGTTCCTCTGGAATCTTACAATCTTAATTTTGTTATCTTTGATCGCTTTTAACTTTTTAAAAGTGTCATCCATAGATCCATCATCTACGAAAATGATCTCAGATGTTTTTCCCAATCTTGAAAGAACTACATTCAATCGGTTATATAATTCCCCTACGTTTTCTCCTTCATTGAAAACCGGAATTACGATTGAGAGATCTAATTTATCAGACATTTACCGTTTTCTCCTAAACAGTGTTTCAGTTTATCTGTAAAATTGTAATTTAAAAGGGGTCTCTAAAACCAAGCGAATACTCATTAAACTTTAATTTAGAGCCAGTTTCAATAATAAAGAAAGATTTGGATTGAAATTGATAGCAATTAGAACAAAGCCTCTTTAACAATATATATAAGTCATGTTTTTATCCACGTTGAAGTCTCTACAGAATTTATTTCTGTGTTTTTAGATTAATTTTTAAATCATCTCTGAAGTTTCTTGTTCTATAAAATGAACCTAGATAAAGATTACTGACGTAGAAAAAATCTTCAATTCTCACCAAAAGTTTCTCCTCTAAATTATCTTAAAAGCAATAAAATTATTCTCATATAAAAGTTGAGATTTAATTATACTCTTATAAAAGTTATTTTTGCTAAATCCTACACTCGGTTATTGAGACGAGATCTCATATTCGGTCATTGAGACGAAAATCTGATGCCAGAAAATTGTAAAATATATAATACCAGTACAGCGGAGAAAAAACGAAAAAATAGAAATAGAGAATAAAATAGAGAATAAAATAGAGAATAAAATAGAGAATAAAATAGAGAATAAAATAAAGAATAAAATAAAGAATGAAATAGGGAATGAAATAGAGAATAAAATAGGGAATGAAATAGAGAATAAAATAGGGAATGAAACAAGGAATAAAACAGGAAATGAAACAGGAAATGAAACCGAAAATGAAACAGGAAATGAAATAGGAAATAAGCTTTTTAAAAACGATAGCTATTTAAAAAAATATGATTTTCTAAAAACTTCTTTCATTCAACAAAATAAATCATTTCATTAGGCATTAGAGTCAATTCCTCATTCTCTATTCCTGCCTTTACAAGCTTTTCGATTCGTTCCTTTACGTTTTTTCGTGTGGTTTTTATCCCGAGCACTCTCGAAGTCTGGACAACAAGATCTTCAAGAGGAGTTGAATACTGGCTGTGCAAAACAAAATGGATAGCTTCTTTTATTTCCTCGTCACAGATCCACTCGATTTTTGTAGATTCATCCCCTTCACGCCTGCGCAGAATACAGGCAGGTTCTGAAACTGGCCAGTAGAACTCGTCTTTGACCCTGATTTTTCCGGAATTTTCGGCAAGAGCTGCAACATCAAATATTCGCTGCTTGATTTTTCCGAGCATTCGGGAAATTCCTGTATGTGATTTTATTCGCTGCTGCAGGAGTTGCGCATGAATTGGACCTTCACACGCTACAATTCGTATAATTGCTTCCTCAAGCTGCTTATCCGAAACCTCCGAAAGGTCGCAGGTTTGTGGAAGTCCTGAGGAAAGACAGGCCTGGTAAAGGGGTACGGCAACTTCGAGTGAACTTGGTTTTCCGGACAACTTTTCATGCTCTTTTTCAGAATTATTCGGTTCAGGCTTTTTTCCTGGAACGTCTGAGATTTCTACAGTTCTCGATCCGCTATTACCGGTTCTGAGTTTTAAGGAGCTTCCAGTATCGGGCTTCTCAGAGAATTTTCCTGCTTTTTCAAGTGGGGTTGAAGATAGTGGTTTCTTTGGGGTTCTGGTTTCAGCCTTAAATGTATGTTCGTGGGCAGGCTCAGTTAACCGTGTTTCAGATTTCCTCTCTATGTCGCGCTCAATTAAAGGTTCGGCTTCGTGCTCAATTTGAGTTTCTGAGTCACATATCCCTGCATAACTGTCGTCCTCGTCTGTATAATTCTCTTCTTCGAAATCTGGCTCAGGCTCGGAATAGTTGCCTGAGCCGTAAATATACGCAAACTCATTAATACGCTTGCGTTTTTTCTTATTTTCAGGGCCTGCACTGAAGTCAATTTCGGGATAAGCCTGATAAAAACTCACCTTCTCAGGTTCTGGCTCAGGTATCAGTTTGTTTTCGTATTCCTTAGGGCGGGGATCTACACTGAACTTAAGAAGTTTTGATTTTTTTGACCTCCTCATAGGCTTCTTATTGGAATTTTCATTGGCTACCAGAGCCATCGACCTGGCTCTTATATCCATTTCGGGCAGGAAATCTGTATCTGAGGGGGCTGTAAGTCCTTCTTCCAGTTTAAAAAACGAGCCTGAATAGGGCTCTTCAGCTTCAGCTACATAGGAGGGTTCTAGAAGAAGTTTTGCTTCTGGAGTTTCCGAAAAGCAGGTTCTATTGTAAAATCGAGTTTCAAGTTCATCCTCATCCCCACCTTCACTCTCTACACTCACAGCAGGCAAAACCGGAACCTTGAATAAACCCTGATTTGCAGGCGAACCGTGATACCTTCCTGCAGGACTTCGATTCACAGGCCCAGCCCAGGCAGAAAGTTCGTTAACCCTAGATATTTCGGGTTCGACTTTGACTTTTGCCTGTATTTTTGTCTCTTTTATAGACTTCCTCACAGCTTCAAGCAGCTTTTCCCTGCTCTCTTTCGGATGTAAGTACCAGTCCGTTGACCAAACCCTGTAGATCTTCCAGCCCAGACCTTCAAGCACCTGCTGGCGCAGGCGGTCGCGGTCCCGTGCAACATGCAGGGAATAATAGCTTTCTCCATCGCACTCGATTCCAAGCACATACTGCCCTGAATGGGAGGGATCAGGGACTGCAAGGTCAAGCCTGTATCCTGCACAGCCGATCTGCCTGTGGATTTCACAGCCGTTTTCTACCAAGAAATTGTAAACTATCTCTTCGAAAGGCGAATCGAGTTTTTCCCTACGGTATGCAGGTGAGGGAAGCCTGCCGCTCTCTGCAAACTCAAGGAAGACTTTCAGGGCCCGAAGCCCGAAAGGCGAGTTTTCATCCAGCTTCAGGTCCCTTGATGTAAAATTTGCAAAAACTACGCATTTTTCCCTGGCCCGCGTAATAAGGACATTCAGGCGCCTTTCTCCTCCCTCGCGATTAAGCGGGCCGAAGTTAAGGGAAAGCTTTCTGTTGCCGTCAAAGCCGAAACCCACACTCAGCAGTATAACATCCCTTTCATCGCCCTGGATGGTCTCAAGATTTTTAACAAAGAAATGCTCACCTTTTTCGTTTCCAGAGTTAAGGTCAAGTCCGGGATTTATTTTAAGTAAAGCCTCGATTTCTTCCTGGATAGCTTCCTGCTGTTTTATATTGAAAGTCCCGACTCCCAGGCTTTTATCGGGGTATCTGCTGAAGTGTTCAAAAACTGCCCTTGCAACGGCTTTTGCTTCTATCCGGTTGGCTCCGCTTTTACCCCTTTCATAAATTGAGTTCGGAAGATGCACGAACTTCAGCCCAAGTTTTTCGTCTTTTTGCATGGGGGAGGGATAAACATAGAGACGGTTATCGTAAAACTCCTGGTTTGAAATTGCGATCAGGGACTCATGCCTGCTCCTGTAGTGCCAGCGCAGGGTTTTTACAGGGAAACTGCGTTTGCACACATTCAGGATACTTTCCATATCTACGGCTGTAATGCAGTCATCAGGCTCACTTTCCGGAGAATCGAGCACAGTATCAAAAAAATCTGTCGGCGGAAGTTGTTTTGAATCCCCCATTACTACGACCTGCTTTCCGCGCAAGAGAGCTCCAACTGCATCTTCGGGTCTTACCTGACTGGCTTCGTCAAAGATAATCACATCAAAACGAGTGCTTCTGGGATCAAGGTACTGGGCAATGGAGAGCGGGCTCATCAGGAAACAGGGCTTGATTTTTTGGACTAGACCACCTGCCTTTTTCATAAGGGTACGGATGGGCATATGCCCTCTTTTCCTGTTAAACTCATTGAGCAGAACGCCCGCCTCTGAAGATCTTGAGGCTCCTGAAGCTAATTTTGGAGTTTCCTTATAAGCCGAGCATACAATTCTTTTTCGGTTTTCCATAAGGACCTTTTTGTCAAGTTTCCTGAACTTGCCAAGTTTGCCTTCGTGGAGTTCCCGGATAAAAGTCGAAAGTGCAGGCTTCTCCCTGAAGGCGTGATTCAGTAGGATTTCGGCGTAATTGCCTTCAAAAGCAGGAATTGCGTCACAGACTGCTAGTTTTCCGGATTCAAGGTCTTCCATTATTGGGGCTGCCTTTGTTTCAAGACCGGCCTGTCTGTAACCAAGATACTGGCTCCAGAGCACCAGGGATGAAGTCTCGTTTTTCCAGTAAGTTACGAGAGTTTTTAATGAATTTAGCTTTGCGGCTTCAAGGCCTTCTGGACACATTTTCCCGAAATCTGCGCCTATGCGAAGCCCAACTCTCTTAAATGCCTCCAGAAACTCCTGCGTTGCGTCCAGTACATGGCTGGCTGTGGATTCAAGAGCTTCACTGTCAATTCCGAGTCCTATAAGCCTGAAACTCCTGTCTGTGAGAGTGCCTTCTTTCAGGTACTGCTGGAAGAGAATTATCCATTGGATGTACTCTTCAAGCAGGGCAGGATCGCTTTCAAAGCCTTTCCAGTAATTCCCAAAGTATTTTTCCCCTTCTGCACTCGAATTTTCAAGTTCCAGCCTGAGGGTTTTGTATTTGGAAAGGCCAGTCAGGTCAAGCAGGATGTTACTGTCCCAGAAAGGTACTCGTGAGAGATAGCAGGCTGAAATTTCTTTTTTGAGCTTCCTGTATTTGGGGTTTAAAAGCTTGAGGAGACTGCCGGAAAGCTTCTCGAATTCAGAGGTATCAAGGTCAAAAATCTCAGGGCGAAAAGTTTTATCTGCAAAAGTCTTGAGTTCAAGGTATTTTCTGAGCTTTGAAACCAGAGCTTCGGCATCTGTTTTTGAGTTTTCGGATTCCCATCCCGAATTTGGAAGCATTTTTTCAGGCAAGGATTTTGAGTTTTCAAGGAATTTTGCGGCATTGATTACGGTTGCAATTCCCTCGAGAGTGTCAGGTTTTGAGGTTGCAGAAAGGTCATTAAGGGTTTTTATAGCGGCTTCGAGGGCTTCAAAAGCCTCAGCGCATTCGTCTATCAGAGTTCCGATTTCTCCCAGATCCGAAGGCAGTACAAGCCCTGGATCGCAACCATACCAGGGATTTTTCTTGATCGGACCGAGAAAAGGAAGTACCTGACTCAGTTTTTCTATAACAGCTTCTGCATCGGCCCAGGCTTCAGGATCCCAGGTTTCAGGTTTTTGAAACTTATATAAGGGCATTTTCAGATCTTTTGATTCAAAATAAGCCCTTGTCTTTTCCCTTATCCCATAGAGGGTATAGAGACTTGGGTAGATTTTTCCTGCAGGTTCTCCAAGGGATAGAGCATACTGGTTGAGTTCATGTTTTAGCTTTTCGAGCTCGTTTATATCTCTGTCAGGGCGTATGGAGGCAGGTGCTTCGCGGTTCAGGGTCTTTTCCAGTTCTTCGAGCACGGCTTTTTTGCGGGTCTGGTTGCTATGTATCTCCAGACAGAGTTCTCCAAGGCCTGCAGAGTCCAGCCTGCTTTTTACAACCTGAAGGGCAGCCATTTTTTCACTCACAAAAAGTACGCTTTTTCCCTGAGCCATAAGTTCTGCAATTGTATTTGCAATCGTCTGGGACTTGCCGGTTCCTGGAGGCCCTTCAACAACAAGGTTTTTTCCGGCTTTCACATCTTCAATGACCGCGATCTGGGAAGAATCGGCATCCATTATCTGGTAAGTGTCTTTTGCTGGAAGTTTAAGGTCAACCTCTTCTTCCAGAAAACCGGGAACTTCACTTTCGGAGTCTTCAGGGTTAAAGACTTCCTGGATCAATGGATGATCGGCAGGAGACATGTCTTCAGGCCAGGTCGCAGGGTCAAGGTCCTTATACATGACAAATTTCTTGAAGTTAAAAAGGTCAAGGCAGATCTCAGGCAGGAGTTTCCAGTCTCTCTTTTCATGAATTTCTCTGGATACAGCCCTGAAATATTCTTCGACTTCTGCAGCTTTCTCAGGCATTTCAAATTCAGGAATCGCGATTCCGAATTCTTTCATTTTTGCCTGGAGGGTAATTGAAGTGAAGATTTCGTCTCCTGTCCACTGGATGCTGAAAATTCGACCTTTACCTATTCGTTTGAGTTCAACGGGAATAAGAAGTAGAGGGGCTTTCGGATTTTTTATGGCCGATCGGCTTTCACTCCACTGCAGAAAGCCCAGTGCAAGGTAGAGCACAGGATATCCCTGTTCTTCAAATATGGAGTTTGCCTGGTTAAATGCATAAAAAAGCTTTTTATCAAGGGTTTCGCTGTCATCAGGGGTTTCCAGAAAAGTTTCGGAGCGAGAAGTCTGGGGTTTATCTTCGGAGACCAGAATATTTCCTATTGTTTTCAAAAGCCGTTTTTCCTTTTCAGAAGCCTCGTCTTTCTCCCCATTTTCAGTTTTCCTGCCTTTTCTTAACTGAGCTGTTGCCCTGAACCTCATCGATTTTTCCTGGAGAACAAAGAGCTCGTAAATTTCCTCCGGTTTCCGACCTGTAATCGAGATAGTCCTTTTCTGGGAAGGGCGATAATTGAGAAGATTATTTCGAAGGGACAGATCAAGCAAATTCTGCCTCAGGGCTTCCAATTCCTTAACTACGTCTACCATAAGAATACCAGGCTCTTTTGAAATAATCTGTGAAATATGCTTAAGATTAATAGAATAAAGGGCACATACTAATAAATTTTATCCATCCCGACCGGAAACAGAGCTATGAATAGAGAAAAAAATACAATCCGGATGGCGGATAACTCATTTAAGAATGAAATTCTTAAGAATAACACATTTAAGAATATTTTTTTGTTATATCTGAGAACTATTTCCTTATTATTAGAGTTTTTCTAAAAATTACGGTTATTCATATTTTCGTTATATCTCAGCTTTCTTGAGTGTTTTCAAAAAGCTTGATGGACCTGAGAAGTCCACATTACTTTTACCCGTTTTCGGAAAGCTAAGGGGCTGCAGGCAGTTTTTCCTTGAAAACAGGTTCTTCTTCGGTTTTGCCTTCCTCCTCCAGACTTGCCAGGAAAGAGCTGGAAAGGATAAGGGCACAGCCAAATAGGGTTTCAGCAGATATGGGGTCTTTTAAGAGTAAGTAAGCGAAAAAAATCGCACTTACAGGTTCAAGCAGGGAAAGTATGCTTGCATTCTGGGCTTTGACATGTAAAAGCCCTGTAAAGTAAAGAATCGAACCCACTGAAGTGATTGTTATCCCTAGAAAGAGGAGAACAGGTAGGTTATCAACAAGAACTGTTATTGAGGCCTGTTTTACAAAAGGAAGCAATAATAAAAGCGTTACTAAGGTTGAGATAAAAAGTTGTTCTAAACCTGAATATTCATTCCTGAGATCTCGGGAGGTAATAGTAACGCAGGCGTAAAAAAAGCCTGAAAAAAGACCCATAAGCACTCCATAAAGATATGTTGGCTCAATTCCCGATCCAGAAACAAGGTTTTCGGGGCCAATTACCATTACTACACCCGTAAGAGAAAGAATAAGGGCAACAAGGCTCTTTTTGTTATGTTTCTCCTTCAGGAAGAAAGGAGCAAGCAGCAAAACGTAAAACGGAGCCGTATAAAGCAGAAGTACGGATATTGATATATTAGTAAAGCTCACAGCCATGTAATAAGAAACCATTGCGCCTGCATTGAAAGCTCCAAGCAGTATCAAGTTTTTTCTTTTTCCCCGGAGCCTGATTTCTGATAGTTTTCCAGTAACTGCCAGATAACCTGTAAGTGCAAGAAGCCCGAAAAGAAGCTGGTAAAACACAACAGCTCCTGCGGCCATGTTCTTTACATACATGAAAAAAATTCCTGAAAATCCGTAGATGACAGATGCGGCAATTACCTGGATATTTGCTTTTATGTGCTGCGGCTCCATGACCGTTTCAAATTAGGGTTTCTGTTAAATAAGATTATCCTGAGTATGTTGAAAGTAATATCCAGACAATCGGACTATTGGCAGTCGGACTATTAGCAGTTGGACTACTAACAGTTGGACTATTAACAGTTGGACTATTAACAGTTGGACTATTAGCAGTCGGCATTTTGTGAATGGTAGTTTAAAAAACAATCAAAAAACTGTTTTATAAAAGTAATTTCGAGAATTTTAAATGCTCTCAAAACAGAATAATAAGTGGATAGGCGAGTGCGGAAAAGAACAATTAGAGGCGTGTTTGGATTGCTTTCTCGACCTTCATCATATCACCCCAAACACGCCTGTGCTTTTTACCCGCAATCCCCTTGAAGACACCGATTTTCTTTTAGCCTTGATTATACTAATTTTCCCTTGGAACGTGTCTTAAAATTAAGTTTGGTTCTGATTGGGATAAGACTTATGCACTTGAAATGGAAAACGTTAGCATTAAATCATCAAATATTGAAATGTATACTTTAACCTTGGTAATTACTGCATTTTATTACATTGGGAGTGCAGAGGGTCACAAATACTATATCCTTCACAGACTGTCCAACAATTCAGTTTCAGAGAAAAAACGTGAAAAAATAAGGTATATAAAGCCTTTAAATTGAAAAAAAAGGAATTCAAATATTATTTAGACCCCTTGAAAAATGATTAGTTTTTTAAGGGATATTAAACCTTATTTGCCCAATTAAATGTAGTGTCATCCCTCCCCCAGTTAAGATACATTCATTAAAAGATCTATTTGCTGTTTAAAGGACTTAAATACTTTAATTGGTAAATTAAACGTTGATTTTTCCTTACTTTTAACATTGAATTTTGTATGAATGAAAACGACATCCGATGCCTTATTTATAAATAAACATAAATTGTAAAAGAATAAAGTATTTATCCTGCTCTCTTCTTGAT
>Ga0183101_1001294_pt1 | contig 24797 bp, 22 predicted proteins | sample Biomet3_FD_127790 | JGI IMG/M metagenome (GOLD analysis project Ga0183101, IMG submission 127790) | Microbial communities from bioreactor (seeded with sewage sludge) at LBNL, California, USA - Biofuel metagenome 3 | ecosystem: Engineered > Bioreactor > Anaerobic > Unclassified ...
GAAAACTAGTTTCTATGCAATATTTTAGCAAATAGGTTGCAAAAAGTATTGATATTCCACCTAAAACATGAGGATTAAGACAGGCATTTAACCATTTTAATAGGATAAATACTAAATTTTCATTAAAAAATGAGAGATGGTTTTGAAAACTTGCATGCATTTTTACTTTTCGCTCAATCTGCCGGGGGTCGTTAATAAATTGTTAACAATTTGTTTTGCTAATTTTTCAAGCTCAGCCAGCAAGCATGTCCTCGCTATCGGGTATGTAGCAAGCTCAACCTTTCAGACCTCGCAATGACCTCGGGGGTGTAGAATTTTCCAGTGACAAGCCATTAATTATAAAAATTGGAAGTGAAATAAGCAATCTTTGTTGCTATTAATTTAAGATTTTTTTAATGGAGGAAATAACATTATGTGTAGTGTATTTAAAAGAATTATTGGACAACTTTGTAAGACTAAAGCTGAAAATGATGAATGCAAAGTAGAAACACCTAAAAATGTATACGAATGGGAAAATAGTGATACGGAAATCAGTTACTTATATGAAAACGTGTTTGACGGTATAGAGGACATATATTTTGGTATTGAAATTGAGTTTCAGATGCCTATAAAAACAATAGATGGAGATTATATAGTAAATGTTCTAAAAAGTAATGGTATAGAAATTAACACAGAAATTATTGAAGGTAGAGATGGGACTCGAAAATACGATACTTGGCAACTTATGAAAGAATCAACGTGTGATTGGGAGATTATTTCTCCAATTCTAAATGATTCTAGTGATTGTTGGAAACAACTTGAAAAGGTATGTTATATATTAAAAAATCAGTTACGAGCAAATATAGATGATAATACTGCAATTCATTTGCATATACAAAAAAAGCAATTACTAAATGAGGGAAAACATTACATTAGTTTAATGAATTTATACAGATATTTAGAACCATTTACATATGCGTTCTCTGCTGGAGAAGAATCCGAAGTATCTTTAATTCGAGTAAAAAAATATGCTGCTACATTAAAGTTTGCTGATAAAAATTTATGGACTAAAGGAATGAGTCAAAATGAAGCAAAAGAAGAAATTAGAAATGGTGACTGTGATTTAGTTACTTATTATTTTTTTACACGTCTTTTAGGACTAAACTTTTCAACAAAAAATACTAACTACAGAACTGTTGAATTTCGCACATTTAATGGAACATTAAGTCCAACAATGATTCAATCATATTTAATATATGTAATAAATATGATTAATTTTGCCAAACAAAATGATTTTGAAGAAGAATTTCTTAGTGGAGCAATATTCGAAGTTAATAATGACAAAAAATCATTGGATAAGGAATATATTGATAAGTGCTTATCACTTTTAGCCAAAACTGAAATGCAAAGAAATGCTTTCTTACAACCATTAATAAGAAATAATTATGCTATTCCACAAGGTTTATATGACGCATTAAATGGAAGATATGCTAAAGAAGAAAAAAATTACTTTTTTGTGTAAATACTAAACCACGTTAATTCTAATGTGGTTTTTGTAGCAAGCTCAGCTAAAGCTTCGCAACGCCCCCGGTAGGCTGTGCGAAAATCAAAACGCATGCAATTTTAGAAAAACAGCTTTCATTTCTTTGTAAAAAAATGTTAGAGCCTCTTTAAATAGCTACCAAATTCATTAGCAAGCTTAGGAATTTTCCCTCGCAAGTACCCCAGGGGTGTAAGATTTAAAATAAGGAGTTGAAATTTAAATGAGCACCGCAAATAAAAAAGTAATCCCACTGAAATTTATATATTACATAAGTTTAAGCTTAACAGTACTCCTGTGTCTCGAATTCATAGTACGATTTATAAATTCAAAACTAACATTAAATTTTCTTAATCTTAGTTTTGTGGCTGCCAGTATTGTTACTTTATTTCTATTCTTATCTTATTATTATGGTAAATCAATTTTGGCTACATTTAAAAAAATATACAATTGTAATTATCCGAATTTTATAGATGAGTTTTTACTTCCAGGTGTTATTGGAAGCATTATCTTTATAGGAGTTAATACCTACATCTATTCATTTACTATTTATATATTTTTAATGCCATCCTTTGTAATACTGCTTACTCTTCTATATAAATATAAGAGATACAAAAAAATAAGTATAACAGAAACCATTTCTCCGACTCAAGATGAGAAATTTAATTATAAATCTGATAAGAATTCGACAACGGATGCTTTAAAAAGAATGTCTTTTGTTAGTTACTTGAAAGATGCTGTAATGAAAATTAATGCAGAAGGTTCCTTTGTAATTGGGCTAAATGGGAAGTGGGGAGAGGGCAAGTCTACTATCTTACACTTTTTAGATGAAGAACTAAAAAAAGAGGAAGATATTATTACGGCAAAGTTTAATCCTTGGTTCTGTAATACAAAAGAAGATATCATAAAAGATTTTTATAATTCCATAGAAAAGGAATTGAAGGAAAAACTAATCATCTTTGAATTGCCTCATATGATTAGACAATGTAGGAATATTGCTATGGCATCTTTAAAACCATTTAGATTAGAAGATATTGCTGGAACAGTAATTTCACCTATGGATGCTTCAAAAAATATAGGGCATCTAAATAAAGCGATTGCAAAAAAATTAAAAGCAATGCATAAAAAAGTAGTGGTAATAATAGATGATTTGGATAGGATGGAAAAAACAGAATTATTGCTTGTGTTTAAGTTGATTAAAATCTGCTCTGATATTGATAATTTCATTTACATTTTAAGCTTTGATAAAGAACAGGTAGAAGCTGTTTTTGAAGAAGAAAAAAAGAAGGATTCTAACTATTTAGAGAAGATAATTCAGATCAATATTGAAATCCCAACAGCTCAACCTAGTTTAATTTGTGATTATTTAAAGGAAGCTATGGGAAGTTTATTACACAATTACGATAGCCAAATGGATTCTAATGAAAGGTTGAAGATAGAAGAAGATCTTAAAAAAATATCCTCTGTATTTACTACATTAAGAACCGTCAAAAGATATATAAATATATTAACTTTCCGATTTTCTATTGCAAGTGGAAAAGTTAATCTTTATGATTTCTTTATTTTAGAAACCATAAATTTTATCTTTCCTGAAAAATATAATGAAATATTTCGCAAAAGAGAATATTTTCTTTTATCTCCTAGATCAACAAGAGTGGATCCTTTAAACGTAGAAAAAGAATATGAAAATTTTTTTAATGAAACAATCCCTAATTTAAATGTATTGCATTATCTTGTTGAACAGGTATTTCCAGTAACTACTTATGATGAAAGTGAAAAACAATACACTCTAGTCTATCGATATAGAGAGGATTTTGGAAATTATAACAGATTAGAAAAAAGAAAAGCAGAAGACCCCTTATTTTTTGAGATATACTTTACATTGTGGGATAATAAACTTGTTGATAAGGCAAATGAAATAAAATTGTATTTTGAAAATTTAAGTTTAAATAATACAACAAACATAGAGTCTGTATTTGAAAATACAGACTCTATTGAGCAGACGGTTATATTGGAAACTTTTGATTACTATATTGAAGAGTATTTAAAGGAATCAGATGTTTCTATTATTTTAAGTATTATGAAACATTTATACAATTTAAGAAACCGTTTTAAATATAGCAAAAGTTATGGTACACCGTATGAACTTTCTGCAAGAATTATATGTGAGCTGCTTTTAAAACTTTTCAATTCACAAAATGAAATTGAAAAGCTGATTAACGTTTGGGATGATATTGATTATCTAGATGAAATCAATTCATGTAAGAGATCCGATGACTCAATTGAAGCAACTATACTAGATACCATACTTTCTAATTCAATTCAACAGAAACTAGAAATATGGTATTTAAACTCTAAAAAAAATATTTTTGATGAGAAACTTACTGAGAGAAGTGTTGAAAATCTTTTTAAATACTGTGATAAAGAAAAAGTAAAAAATTATATTTATAAGATTTTAGAATCAAATCCTAAATATATTTTAAACCTACTTAGCAATTTATCGTTCATAGATGGTAATTCATTATTTAGTCTTCATTATCATCCATTACGAAATGCTTTTGACCTTCACAAGATTGAAGAATATATTAAAAAAATTGAAGAGTTGGAAATAGCACTAACAGAAAGAGAAAAAAAATTAATTAAACAATTTCGGGATACCTTTAAAAAATTTGATTCTGAAGTTGCTGTAACTTTGAATAACGAATAGATAACAAAAAAATTGCTAAACAATGTATTTTCGAAGTTAACTTTAAAAATATATTCAAGTTACAAGCCCTGACTTTGTACGTGCCCTGGTAATAGCATGTATAAAGTGGACCAGCCAAGGACCCCCGACAGATTGAGCGAAAAGTAAAAATGCATGCAAGTTTTCAAAACCATCTCTCATTTTTTAATGAAAAATTAGTATTTATCCTATTAAAATGGTTAAATGCCTGTCTTAATCCTCATGTTTTAGGTGGAATATCAATACTTTTTGCAACCTATTTGCTAAAATATTGCATAGAAACTAGTTTTTGCTCAATCTGCCGAGGGTCGTTAACAAATTGTTTTGCTAATAGTTTTAGAACTAAAATTTAGCTATGAATCAGCTATTTTAAATGGTTAAGAAATAGTTCCAATAACGAGCGTTTATAGTACATTAGGTAGTTCAATTAAAGATTTGAACTCAATATCTGGTTCAAAAGGCAACACTTCTTTTTTGCCATTAAAACGATTTATCCAAGATACATTAAATCCAAAGCTTTTTGCGCCGGCAATATCCCAAGTATTACAGGAAATAAACAATATTTCATTCTTTGTGAGATTATGTTTCTCAATAACCAAATTATAAACACTAGAATATGGTTTATATATTTTAAGGCTGTCCGCAGAAAAGGAGATATCAATATATTGATCTATTTTAGAATTTTTAACTGCCTTATTCAACATATTGGGTGAAGCATTGGATAATATTGCAGTGGATATTTTTCTTTCTTTTAATTCAGATAAAACCTCAGGAACTTCTTGGTAGCAATTAATATTTTCATATGTGTTCAAAAGTTTTGATTTTAAAAATTCATCTTTAATATTAAAATAATCCATAGCATAATCTAAAGCTTCTTTAGTTATATACCAAAAATCTTCATATCTATTCATAAGACTGCGTAACCAAGAATATTCTAATTGTTTAGAGCGCCAAAGGTTTGAGAAGGGTTCTGCTATATCTCCTAGTTTCTCACAATTTAATTTTGTAACTGAATTAATATCAAATAATGTACCATATGCATCAAAAACACATAGTTTGATGTTTTCAAATTTTTTCATAAAAACCTCCACGTTAAATAAAATTTTAAGTTAACTTATGATATAATTATAAAACAAGATTATTTCGATGATCATAGAAATGACATTTTAAATATATAAATTGTGAGGCGATTATTTTGAAACCAGATCCTATGATAAATGATATAGCATCATTAATAGCAGAGCCTTCTAGATGTATAATGCTTATGAGTCTGCTTGGAGGACAGCGTACAGCCGGAGAATTAGCTAAGACAGCAGATATTAAACCACAAACAGCAACCTTTCATTTATCTAAAATGGTTAGTGCCGGAATAATTGAAAAGTATGCATATGGTAGATATAGATATTTTAAATTATCTAATGAGGATATTGCAAAGTTGCTTGAATTACTTATGAAACTTTCAAAATCACCTAAAATAAATTCATTAAATCAATCTATACATTCACACGCTTTAAGGAATGCAAGACTTTGTTATGACCATATTGCCGGAAAATTAGGAGTAAAGCTTACAGAAGCTCTTTTAAAATCTAACTATATTGAATTAGAAAATGATATATTTTATATTACTGAATTTGGTTATAAAAAATTTATTGAACTAGGAATTATAAAAAATAGATTGAAAGATATAAAATCTCTAAATGGTGCTAAATGTTATGATTGGAGTGAAAAAGAATATCATATAGCTGGTAAATTAGGCTATATAATTGCTACTGGATTGATCGAATTATGTTGGATTAAAAAATCTCTAATAAGCAGAGAGTTAGAGATTACAGAAGTAGGTAAAGTACATTTGTATAAAAACTTTTATATAAAATACTAAAATTCTTGCCTCGGCTAAGATTATATTATCCATAGCAAGGTGGACCTAAGGGCCGCCAAGGCCCACCGGGGATCATTAACATAAATGCTTGGTAAATAAAATTAAATTTACAGGAAGATTTTTATATTTTATGAGGAGAGCGATAAAATGAGGACATTATCCATTGATGCAAATGATGAAGAAATTAGAAATTTGGTTATTGAGTGGAATGAACTTTTAGCTGCTGAGAAATATGAGGAAGCACTTTCTATGTTTCTCTGTGATAATTTGGAAGTTGAATGGACAGCTGATCTATTAGAACAAGCGGTATATGGCTATGGTGTTGTTGGTTATACTCGGGAAGAAATAAAAGAAACGTTTGGCCCTGAGGACTATAAAATTACTTCCATTTTTGATAATAAAGAAAAGGATAAAATAATAAATAGTATTGAAGTAAACCGTGACTGGAACTTTGAAGATGAAAATATTATAGGTATGGTGCATTATGACTGCATTCCCTTAAAACGGTAAATAATTAACTTAAAGCGCTCATTTTATATAATATATCAATATTTAACTGGGGTTGTTTGTAAATTGACTTTTAATGGTTTTATATGTTTATATAGAGAAATATAAACATATAATATTATAATAATTGATAAAATATCCAATTTATAAAGTTTACGGAGGTTAGAAATGCCAAAAAGGAACAAAGACAATACAAGAGCGTTATACTTCACGGAAAAGTTAAAGAAACGTATGAGTACGCTTTTGGATTTTCCCTGCACCGTTCTGGAAGCACCTATGGGTTACGGTAAAACTACGGCAGTAAGAGAAGCCCTGCGCACTACTGATGCAAAGTTACTTTGGCAAAATGTTTATGACAGTGGTGTTTATGACTTCTGGATGGGTTTTTGTCAGGCCTTTTCCGAGCTTAATAAAAGTCTTGGGGACAGCCTTCGCCAAATGGGTATGCCAACGGATGCGGTGCTGAGGAGAGAGATGGCAAGCCTTATTCAAGAAGTCTCTCTGGAAAACCACACATTTCTTGTCATCGACGACTATCATTTCGTTAAGGCTGTAGAGGTAGATGAGTTTTTGGCGTTTTTTCTGCGAAACCTACCAAAAAAGTTGCATATCATAATTATTACTCGTCTTGCATTTTTAAAAGACATTGCAGAATTACGGCTAAAAGGATTTATAAATCATATTGGAGTAGATACACTAGAATTTGCAAAGTCTGATATTGGGAAATATTATAGTATATGTGGTGTCAACATTACGGAGGAAGAACAGAATTTACTTTATGTTCGTAGTGAGGGATGGATTTCTGCATTATATTTATTTATGCTGGAATATAAGCTGGTGGGATCCTTTAACCAAACTAGAGATATTCCCGAACTGGTGCGGAAAACAGTGTATCTTCCTTTAAGTGACGAGTTGAAATGTTTTTTAAATTGTATATGCATTTTTGACACTTTTACTCTTGAACAGGCCCGGTATATGTGGTCAAAAGGTAATGAGCAGAATCTTCTTCATAAGCTTATTTCACATAACGCTTTCATTAAACAGGATCGTTTAACAGGAAGTTATCAGCTTCATAATATTTTCACATCCTGCATTCGGGAGGAATTTTCAAAGGAGCCTGAGGAAATACAAAAAATACTGTGGGAAAGGGCTGGAGAGTGGTATTTTAAAAACAATGAATATATGCTTGCTATGGAGTGTTTTTATAAAGTTGGAGATTTTGAGCGTCTTCTTTTTGCAGTTGCAAAGAGCAAAAGTTACAGCTCCAGCGGCGAGTACAAGAAAAGAATCATTAAATACATTTCTGAATGTCCTAGAGAAATATATGCAAAACATCATTTTGCAAAGCTTGTTTATGCACGAAGATTATTTACATTAAATGAAAATGAGCTTTTTATTAAGACTTGTAATGAATTTTTGAGAGACTTACAGGAAGATAAAACCCTTGATGAAAATACCAAGGATAACTTGCTTGGAGAATACGAGCTTGTAATGAGTTTTGCTCAGTATAATAATATTACAAGAATGTCTGAACATCATCAGAAAGCATACAAACTTCTAAAAGGCCCTTCCATGCTTTTGGATACAGCTCAAAATTGGACATTTGGTTCACCTTCTATCCTATACATGTTTTATAGAGAAAGTGGCAATCTATCCCACCAGCTGGAGGTTATGAAAGCGGCTATGCCATATTATTATAAAATTACAGACGGACATGGAATGGGTGCAGAATATGTAATGGAAGCTGAGGCGCATTTTTTGCGAGGTGACTTTAAAAATGCTGAAATATATGTTTACATGGCCATTTCTAAAGCACAAAGCAAGCAGCAGGACAGTATTATTTTATGTGCTGAATTTTTGCAGGTCCGTATTGCGTTAAACAAAGGTAATTATACTGAAATAAGTTCTTTGCTGATGAGTATGCGGGAAAATCTAAAAAGGCAAGGGCGTTATACTCTTTTGTATACCATGGATGTTTGTGAGTCATATATTTATGCTCTACTAGGGCAGCCACAAAAGATTACCCAGTGGATTATGCAGGGAGATTTTTCACATACTAAAGTTCTGTTTCCTGCAATGCCTGCTGTATATATGGTTTATGGACGAGTTCTTTTAGAGAAGAGGGAATATCTAAAGCTTATAGGTATGTCTGAAATGTTTTTGAAAACAGCAAGTGTCTTTCCCAATCTGCTTTGTCATATTTATATTTACATTCATTTGGCAGCGGCTTATGAGAGAATTTATAACCGTGATAAAGCCATGGAACAGCTGAAAAAAGCTCTTGACTTAGCCATGGCTGATGGCTTGTATATGCCCTTTGTGGAAAATGGAAAGTATATAGGGGATATGATTCGAGAATGGAAACTGCAAGGGGAATACGAGGATATGTTTTGTGAGTTTCATAATCTATATAGATTATATAATAAAGCAGTAGATTCTATATGCAAAGAATATTTTGAAGAGGAGAAGCACACCTGCCTTACTGACCGTGAAAAGGAAGTAGCAGAACTTGCAGCTCAGGGACTTTCAAACAAGGAAATTGCCAAGCAGCTCTATATTACGGAAAATACTGTGAAATCAAGAATGAAAGGTATATTTAGGAAGCTATCTATCAAATCACGAGCACAGTTGGAAGTGTATGTAAATAAGAAAAGTTAAAAAATTACTCTATGGGTACTAAAATAATTTATAAATCCACCATATAATAACCATGTGGTGGATTTATTTTGTGTAAAAGTTATGTGGAGATGAAATATGAAAAATTTAAAATATCCAATTTATAAAGTTGATAAAGTGAATAATTTGAAAGAGCTTTTGAATAATTGTGCTTTAAAGTTTTCAAGTAGAATAGCTTTTGAGTATAAAATAAAGGGAAATCAAACACAAAAAATAAACTATAAACAATTTAAAAGGGATGTTGAATCCTTAGGAACTGCATTTTACAACATGAGTTTAAAAAATTGCCATATAGCTGTCATAGGTGAAAATAGCTATGAATGGATAACAACGTATATAGCAACTGTTAATGGATCAAATGTCATAGTACCTATTGATAAAGATCTTACAGCACAAGAAATAAAAAAGATACTTATAAATAGTAATTGCAGAACAATTATATATTCAGATTTATATTCAGATATTATTAAAGAGATTCAAAATGATTTAAGAAATGTACTTTATTTTATTAATATGAAAGCCGAATGTCATAGTGGTAAAATCAAATCTTATAAAGCTTTATTACAAGAAGGCCAAAGATTAATTGCTCAAGGTGACAATTCATTTGTTAATAATGAGATAGACAGTAGGAAACTTGCTGCAATAATATATACTTCAGGAACTACAGGAGTTGGTAAAGGTGTAATGCTGTCACATCAAAATATTGCTGCTAATACCGTTGCGGCCCTAAATAATGTTAAGGTCTATGATGTATCAGTGCTAGTTTTACCATTACATCACACTTTTGGATTTGTAGCTGGTGTACTTTGTATGTTACATGTTGGAACAAAAATCTGTATAAATAGTAGTCTAAAAAATGTATCAAAGGATATGGAATTTTATAAGCCCACACATTTATTCTTGGTGCCATTATTTGTAGAAAAAATGTATAAGAAAATATGGATTACTGCTCAAAGGAATGGAAAGGCAGGTCTATTACGAAAGCTTATTAAAATAAGCAATGCTTTACTTAAACTTGGTATTGATTTAAGAAGAAAGTTTTTTAAGACTGTTCTTGATGGATTTGGAGGGGAGTTAAAAATTATTGTTTGCGGAGGAGCACCACTTGATCCTAGATATGTAAAGGGATTAAGAGATTTTGGTATAAATGTTTTAAATGGATATGGTATTACAGAATGTTCACCTATCGTTTCTGTAAATAGAAATGATTATTATAAAGATGGTAGCATAGGTCAGGTCTTACCCTGTTGTGAAGTGAAAATAGACGAACTTCACAATAGTTATGAGGGTGAGATATTAGTTAAAGGACAAAATGTAATGTTAGGCTATTATAATAATACTGGATTAACTGAAGAAGTAATGGAAGAAAAATGGTTTCGAACAGGTGACATTGGGAAAGTTGATAAAGATGGATTTTTATTCATTACTGGAAGGAAAAAGAATTTAATTATACTGAGTAACGGTAAGAACATTTATCCAGAAGAACTTGAAATGCTTGTTTTGAATATCCCTTATGTTAAAGAAGTTGTGGTTTATTCTGAAAAGGATGGTGTAAGGCGAGAAACAACTATTACTGCGGAAGTATTCCTGGATAATGAGTATATAGAAATAGAAAATATTAAAAATCCAGATAAGCAGTTAAATGACGATATTAGCGTAATTAATAAAGATATTCCATATTATAAAAATATAAGACGGATAAAAATTCGTCACACAGAATTTAATAAAACAACAACTAAAAAAATAAAGAGATTTAATATAGGCATTGAAATGAATAATTAAAAAATCACCCACTGGGTGATATACATCAAAAAAAACTCACCATATAATTATATGGTGAGTTCTATTTTTGGGAGGAAATGAAATGAAGTTTGGATTGCTTTTTATAAATTATGTTATTGGTCCGATTATCTCAATACTTTTTAAAATAGGGAAAAGTGAAATTAGAAATTATGATAACTTGCCTGAGGGTCCTTGTGTTATGGCTTTTAATCATTCTAGTTATGTTGATTGGCTAATAGTATATTGGATGTTTTATAAAAAATTCAATAAGAAAATAATTTTTATTGGTAAAAAGAGACTTTTTGAACACTGGTTTTTTAAACATATTATGGAGTTTGGCAATGTAATTTGTGTAAACCAAGAAAGAATTGATAAGCAATTTCTTATAAGTGTTAAGAAAACATTAAAAGAAGGAAACACATTAGGTATATTTCCTGAAGGAAAACGTTCAGATGATGGCAAGTTGATTAAAGCATATCCAGGTATAACCCGCCTAGCATTGATTGCTAAAGTTCCAGTTGTTCCAGTTGGTTTAAATGGATTTTATGATATTTTACCTAAAGACAAAGTGATGCCAAAAATAAAAAGAGTATCTATTGATATAGGAAAACCAATTTATCTTGATGAATACTATGGCAAGAAACTAGCAGAAGAAGACATAGAGAATATTACACGAAAAATAATGATAGAAATAGGGAAATTGATAAATCAACAATATAATTACTAAAAGAAAATACTAATTTGTAAAAAGAGATTATTTATTTAAAGATGATGTTAAATGATTTACTTTAAAAAAGGAGGGTTTAGTCTTGAGTAAATTTTACTTGGGAGTTGATATGGGTTCTGTGAGTACTAATGTAGTTTTAATGGATAGCAAAGACAACAAAAAGCTCTATGAAACCTTATATATTAGAACAAAGGGTCAACCGCTAGCCAGTCTTAAAGAAGGCTTTAAAGCCTTAAAAGAGAAAGGTTATAGTGACCATGATATCCTAGGGGTAGGAGTAACAGGAAGTGCAAGAGTGTTAATAGGTAATATTATTGGTGCAGATTCCATTAAAAATGAAATTACTGCACACGCAGTTGCAGCTATTGATGTTAATCCTGATGTTAAAACAGTTATAGAAATTGGAGGACAAGATTCAAAAATTATTATTATTAGAGATGGTATTGCTGTAGATTTTGCAATGAATACTATTTGTGCCGCAGGAACAGGATCGTTTTTAGATCAACAGGCCTTTAGATTGAATATTCAAATTGAAGAGTTTGGAGAATATGCTTTAAGAGCAGATGAACCTGTGAGAATTGCTGGTCGGTGTACTGTATTTGCTGAATCCGATATGATACACAAACAACAGGAGGGAGCAACGAAAGAACAAATTATAGCAGGCCTTTGTGAAGCATTAACAAGGAATTATTTAAATAATGTAGCAAAAGGTAAAAATATCCAATCTCCTATATTATTTCAAGGTGGAGTTGCCTTTAATAAAGGTATAAAAAATGCATTTGAAAAAGAGTTAGGAGTTGAACTGATTATTCCAAATAATTTTGAGGTTATGGGAGCATTAGGAAGTGCCATTTTAGCAAAAGAAGCCATTATGCAATCAGAAAAAACTACTGCCTTCAAGGGTCTTGATATTATGCAGCAGCAGCATAAACTTAGGAGAATTGATTGTAAGGATTGTGAAAATCAATGTGAACTTACTGAGGTGACAGTAGAGGATAAAATTGTAGCAAAGTGGGGAGATAGATGTGGCAAATGGCAAAAATAAAAAAATATTAAATCCTAAAGTTATTGGTATACCTAGAGGATTAAGTTATTATTTTAATGATTTTCAGTGGGAAGAATTTTTTAATATACTAGGATATACCGTCAAATACTCTGGAAATTCTTCAACTGAAATCTTTGAATTAGGAAATAAATATGTGGCAAGTGATCAGTGCTTTCCGGTAAAAGTATATTATGGTCATGTTATCTCATTATTAAAGAAAACTAAAAATATTTTTATACCTCAATATGTTAGTTTAAAAGAAGGTACTTATTGTTGTCCAAAAATAATTGGATTACCAGGTCTTATAAAGAATTCCATACCTGAAGAATTTAATTTAATTACTACTCAGATATGCCTTGGGAAAAAAGTTTTTTCAAGATATAATATTCTAATTTTAGCATTGAAGTTATCTTTAAATCCCATCAGAATAATGAAAGCCTTTAGATATTTTACTAAATGTACAAAAAGCACTTGTATAAAATCTAACACAGCAAAACAGTATGTATCTGATAGTTTAAAAGGAAAGAATGGATTAATTGGAGTTGTAGGACATAAATATGCTTTAAATGATTCTATATTAAACATGGGTGTAGTGAAAAGGCTGATGGAATATGGATTTAATATTGTTACATCTGAAGAATTGGAAGAGTCAAATATTAAGAAAAATAGTCATCAATATTTTAAACTAAATAAACCCCATTGGGATTTTGGACAGTCCATATTAAACTCAATACAAAACATGATGGAAGACGATAATGTAAAAGGTATTGTATTTATAACTTTTTTTGGATGTGGAATAGATGCATTCATAGAAGAAATTTTCAAGAAAAATATCAGTGAAAAAAAACCTTATTTATGCTTAACATTAGATGAACATTCTGGTGAAGCTGGATTGATGACTAGAGTCGAAGCCTTCTTAGAGATGATTATTAGAAAAGGGGATAAGAATAGCCATGAAGTATAAGATAACATTTCCTCATGCTGGAGAATATTATATTGTTTTTAAGGCCTTATTTGAAAATTTAGGATATGAAGTTATTGTACCTCCAAATACAAGTAAGAAAACCCTTGATATTGGAGTTAAATATGCACCTGCTCAGGCCTGTTTGCCCTTTAAGCTTACACTTGGCAATATTATAGAGGGAATTGAAAAGGGAGCCAAGGTTGTATATATGATTGGAGGAAAAACTGGCATTTGCAGATTGGCTTATTACAGCGAGATGTACAGAAAAATTTTATTGGATAATGGGTACAAAGTGGAAATGTTTCCTCTAAAAGTTAAAAAGGAATTTTGGAAAAATGTTAAAAAACACAATCCAACTCTGAAATTTAGTGAATTTGTAAAGGCATTAAGAATTTTTTGGAAAAAATTAAGAATATTTGAGTATATTAGAGAAAAATCTTTAGAATATAGACCATATGAACAAAATAGAGGAGATTGTTCCAGAATAAAGCGAAAGTTTATAAAAGAATTAGAGTCTACAAATGATTATTCTGAATTAAAAAGATTATATAAAGAAATAATTGATGGGTTCAATTCAATTCCATTGGATAAAGATAGAAAAGTCATAAAGCTTGGTCTGGTGGGAGAGTTTTTCTTAATTATAGATCAATTCTCAACTATGAACTTAGAGGAGTTTCTAGGAGAAAATGGTGTTTTGCTTAAACCTTCTTTGAGCTTTACTGATTTTTTTATTGGTTCACTAAAACAAGTAAGATTTTTAAATAAGTTTTTACCCACTCATGTGAACAAAGTAAATAGATTGGCTAAAAAATATATCAATAGACCTATTGGAGGACATGCAAGAGAATCCATAGGCGAATCCATTTATTTTAGTAAAAAGGGCTATGATGGAGTTATTCATTTATATCCTTTTGCATGTATGCCTGAAGTAGTTGCAAGTTCAATAGCACCGAAAGCTAGTTTGGATTGCGGGATACCTATTTTAAGTATATGTATAGATGAGCATACAGGTCAAGCCGGTTTTCAAACTAGGTTAGAAGCTTTTGTTGATATGATTAAGAGAAAAAAATATGATATGAAGTAATGACTTATGCAGGAGGTATTTATGATAATCAGGCTTTATATTTTTTGGTTGGTGATAATTTCAATAATATTTTCTATTTCCTATTATAAAAAAAGCAGAGAAACTCTTTTAAGAGTGATATCTTTTTTTGTAATTCTAAACGTCATTTCATTAGCTTACATCTTAGGTGTATATGGGGTTATTGGTTTCGCCACATTAATATTATTATTGAGTATATATGAATTGTCTAAAATTTACAAATATAAGCATCCCTTTCTTTTAACTTTTATTATTCTTGGAGCATATATGCTGATGCTCTATTTTAATTCGTACCTGCCCTATGTAGTACCACTTTTTCTTATAATAGTGATATTTACATTTACAGGAAAGTCCGAAAATATTAAAAACAACTTTTATATATATTCCTTTGGGGTGTTGGTACTTGCCACTTGTGCTGCAAGTTTAGTTTCTTTATATCAATTGAAGCCAGAGTCAATTCTTCTTCTTATAACATTACTTGTCATTAATGATGTTACAGGATATTTCGTTGGTAGAAAGTTTGGTAAGATACGGATATTTAAAACTCTGAGTCCCAAAAAATCTTTGGAAGGATATATGGGGAGCATGGTCGGTATAGTGATAGGGATTATAGTATTTCATTCCATTTTACCTGTTTTGACTGGAACTTCACTATTACAGAATTTTATTTTGCTTATATTCTTTTTTATATTTGGCAATGCAGGAGATCTCTTGTTTTCAAAAATAAAACGTATCTTAGAGATAAAGGATTTTAGCAACTTATTGCCGGGGCACGGTGGTATTCTTGACAGGTTTGACAATGTTTTATCGGTGTCACCGTTGTTTTTAATACTTTTATTATACTACCTAAAATAGATGGAGGTTCATGGAGCATGTCGAGCTTTTACACATATAGAAGAAATTTCACATATTTTTTTACATCTTTTATTTGGGCAGGAACTTTAAGTGTTATACCACAGATTTTCTTCATGTCCAATTACCCAGAACAGAAGAATATTTTACTGAGCTTATTTCTTCTGTTTGGAACATCTGCATCAATTATAGGCATCTTAACGTCTCATATCAATAAATTCTATTTCTTTATAAATGCCACTAAGGTCAGAAGAAATTTATTGATTGCCTTTTCCATTTTTATAATCGCAGTAACTTTTTCAATACTATTGTTAGTGAAAAATCTGATTGCTTATTTTATATTCTTTATTATATTGAAATTTATATCAAACTTATTTTATAACTATATTGACCGTTTTTTTGTTGCAATATCCAATCAGCAGCAGCTAAAAATACACGTTCGGTCAAATCTTTTATTTCAGCTGCTTGGTATTATGATAGCACCCTTTTACTTTTCATTCTTCTACTCAAAAACAGCACAGAATATTATTTTCATTTGGGGCATTGCATTTTTCAGTGGGGTTTTTATTTTTTTAGATTTGAAAAATTCTAGCTTGCTATCTAATTCGGGCAAATGCACATTTCCGCAGAAGAAATTAAGCCTTTATAACAAATTATTTATTACTTATACTCTGTTAATATTAGCTGCTACCACCATGCTGACCTCAATTATGATATATATTTTAAAAGACTACTATAAATTTAGTAACGCTTCAACCAAAGGAGCAGCTATTATCGGGGTTATCAGTGTATTTGCGGTGATATCTGTTTTTATGTCCGGTGTTCAAATAAAGTTTACAAATAGTTTTAAAAACAACCATGTAACATCTATAAAATTTTTTGTTATTCAAAACCTTGTGTCCATTTTACTATTTATATTAACGGTCTTTGTCTTTTATTTTAAAATTTCTAGTTCCTATTACCTTTTGCTAAGCTTCAGTGCATTTTGCGGAATTTCTTACGGCATATTCCTTAACAGCACCAGAAACTACGCAAGCAGTGATTCCAAAAATAATAGTGGATTGATATCCATATACAATAATTTACCTAATTATGCATCCTTAGTTGGCTTTTTCATAATATTTATCACATCCTTGTTATCAAAAGCTTTCACCATGGATTTCTGTAAGTTCATGCTTTTAATAATCTTAATTATCTTTGGTTTATCGCTATTTGTTTTGATTGGAATAGGCCTTAAAAATAAACAATTTCAACAAGAAGGGGGCATTGCTCATGAGTAATAAATTTATATATTTAAAGTATGTCAATATACCCAATGGACTGACTGGAAGTGCAATGGCACTAGGTTTTATCACTTTTATATTAACGCTTAATCAAGAAATTAAAATTGCATTAACTCTGTACGCTTTAATAATATTACTAGATCGACTTGATGGGTTTGCAGCACGTAAATTCGGAATGGAATCAGATTTTGGTAAGGAACTTGATAGTTTGTCAGACTTTTTTAATTTTTGCATATTACCGTCAATAATGGCATATTTAATAGGTTTCAACTCCATATTATCTGTTGTAGTTTTGATAATATATATCATTTCTGGTGTAAGTAGGCTGGCACATTTTAATCTTAATGGTATGGAGGAAGTTGACGGCAAAAAGTATTTTTCAGGGGTTCCTACAACTATTGCAGCAAGTTGGTTTTTAATAACAGTTTCATTGCTTCAAAGTATAATTAAGTTTGACTTTCACTATATTTTATTTGTGTTTTTTACAGTTTTTGCCGTACTCATGGTTTTTCCTTTGAGCTGTAATAAAAATGGATTTTTTGTTAAATTACTGTATCTATTGATACCTGCTGCAGTAATTATTTTGTGGATATTTTAGAGAGTAAGAGGATATGAAGAAATGTAACCCTACACTAAGGTTTCTTCATTAATTTAATTAAAATCTAGTAAATAAACTGGAGGGCAATATAATGCTATATAGGGAAATGGGCAAAACTTTAGATAAAGTTTCAATTTTAGGCTTTGGATGTATGCGGTTCCATGAGGTGAACGGAAAAATAGACGAAGAATTGGCGGAAAGTCAGATACTTCAGGCTATAGATAGCGGAGTTAATTATTTTGACACTGCTTATGTTTATCATGGAGGAAAGAGTGAGAGCCTTCTTGGAAAGGTTCTTTCCCAGGGTTTGCGGGAAAAAGTGAAGATTGCAACCAAGCTTCCAATATATATGATTCATTCACAGGAGGATATGGACGAAATTTTCAAAACTCAACTGAAAAGGCTTCAAACTGATAGAATTGATTATTATCTTCTGCATATGCTCACTGATTTTGCTTCCTGGCAAAAGCTGAAAAGTCTTGGAATACTTGATTTTTTTGAAAAAGCAAAAAGAGAGGGAAAGATAATCAATACTGGCTTTTCATATCATGGTGACAGGGAGGATTTTAAGCTTATTGTAGATGATTACAACTGGGACATGTGCCAGATACAATACAACTATCTTGATGAAAACTACCAGGCAGGTACAGAAGGTCTTAAGTATGCAGCTTCAAAAGGTTTGGGGGTTGTTGTAATGGAGCCTCTCAGGGGTGGCAAATTAGTTGGCAGAATGCCAGCTGAGGTTGAGAAAATCTTGGATAGTGCAGAAACGAAAAGGACCTCTGCTGAATGGGCTTTGCGGTGGGTATGGAATCATCAGGAGGTTACTATGCTGTTGTCCGGTATGAATGAAGCAGCGCATATTAGTGAAAATACAAGAATAGCAGGGGAGGCGTATCCGAATTCACTGAAGTCGGAAGAATTAGCTATAGTGGATAGAGTCAAGCAGGTTTATCGAAGACTTTTAAAGATAGGCTGTACAGGATGCAGATACTGTATGCCTTGTCCCAAAGGTGTTGATATTCCAAATTGCCTGGGAATTTACAACGAGAAATACCTTTTTAGTACTAGGCGCTTAAAAACTCACTATTTTCTTATTACTAGTGGGCTGGTTGGAGGTGTGCCCTCTTATGCATCACTTTGCAGGGGATGTGGAAAGTGTGAAAGGGTCTGTCCTCAACATTTACCAATACGCAGCCATCTGAAGGATGTGGCAAGGGAGATGCAGTATCCTGCCATGAAGCAACTTGTATGGCTTGTTCAAGTTGTGACAAAGATAATTAATTTCTTTAAACGGTAAAATCAGAAAAATTACATACCGGTATGTAATTTTTAATAGACGGAAACAAAAAATTAAAAGAGGTAGCTGGGGCTATTGGATTTACCGATAAATTTTATTTTAGCAGGCTATTTAAAAAAATTGAGGGTATAAGTCCTTCGGAATTTTACAGCAAAAATGTCCATGAAGTTTAATATTGTGCATGGTATAGAGCCATTTCATAAGTTAAAATGAGGATTGTATAGGACAACAATGGAAATGTAGAAGAAGGAAGGCTTATATCATGGAGATTTGGAAAAGAAATTTAATAGTTTGTTGGTTTGGAATGTTTGTTACAAGTATAGGAATGAGCCAGATAGCTCCAGTATTGCCACTTTATATAAAGCATCTTGGAGTACAGGAAACAGCCTTAATAGAACAATTCTCAGGAATTGCTTTTGGGGTTACCTTTATAATTTCGGCTATTTTTTCGCCAATTTGGGGGCAGGCTGCAGATAGGTTTGGGCGAAAACCTATGCTTCTTAGAGCAAGTCTTGGCATGGCTATAGTTATCTTTAGTATGGGATTTGCACATAATGTATATGAATTGATAGGTTTGAGATTGCTGCAAGGAGTTATAACAGGTTACAGCACGGCCTGCACTACATTAATTGCAACACAAACTGATAAAGAACATGCAGGATGGGCCTTAGGTACACTTTCAACATCATCTATTGCAGGTTCTTTACTTGGGCCAATGATTGGTGGCTATATAGCGGAGAATTCTGGTTTGCAAAATGTATTTTTTATAACTGGTGCATTGATGGTTATTGCATTTATTACAACTGCTTTATTTGTAAAAGAAGCTTTTAATCGTCAAGATAAAAAAGTATTAAGTACTAAAGAAGTTTGGAATACTATTCCTAATAAAAGTTTAATTGCCATAATGTTTGTGACTTCTTTTATATTAACTTTAGCATTATTTTCTATTGAACCAATAATAACAGTATATGTTACTCAAATATCTATAAATACTAGTCATGTTGCTTTGTTATCAGGAATGACATTCTCAGCTTCGGGGTTAGCCAGTATAATTGCTGCTCCTAGACTAGGAAAGCTATCTGATAAGGTTGGACCACATAAAGTCATGTTAGCTTCACTTATAGTGGCAGGAATAATTTTTATACCTCAAGCATTTGTAAGAAATCCCTGGGAGTTAATGATACTTCGTTTCGTGTTAGGATTAGCCACAGCAGGGCTTGTTCCTTCTGTTAACTCTTTAGTAAAAAAAATCACACCAAGCTCTCTTACCGGTAGAGTTTTTGGCCTTAATATGGCTGCTCAGTATTTAGGTGTATTTGGCGGCTCAATTTTAGGGGGACAAGTAGCAGCCTATATGGGTATCAGATATGTATTCTTTATCACAAGTGCATTGTTATTAATAAATGCATTTTGGGTTTATAATAAAGTTTCTACTAAGGTCGCTGAAAGTATTTGTTTTTAGAAAGGTTAAAATCAAATCTTTGCAGAAGATGCAATGACAGCTGCGACAAAGGAAGAGCATGATTATGTTTGTAAGCATATATTCCCTAGGATAGGTAAGATTAGAACAACAGAAAATATAGAGGCATCAATAGGATAATATAAAATCACGGGTGTATCATCAACTGGGATTTTATATTATTTAGCCTGCTTTAGTACATAGTAATAAGGGGCTGCTCCTCTTTCTATTGTTTATAAATTGTTAACAATGTTGAGATATAAATGTGACAATTATTTAGTATCATAAGTTACATTAGGTCAATATTAGCATAGAATTTATAGCATAACCTTTAAAGGTAGAAATGGAGACAAATTATTATGAAACTTAAAAACAAAAATAAGTCTGGAAAATTTACTATTTCAATAGTTCTTTACATTGCCGCTTCAGTTGTAGCACTTGTTGGAATTGCATCGTTGGTTAATAATATTTTCTTATTTAGAAATACTGTTGATCAATATGTGGCTCAGGGATATCCTACTGCTACTGTTATCAAACAATTATTACCAGCACAATTGCTTCCAGGAATATTTGAGTCAATTGCTACATATGGAGGTATCTCATTTGTTCTGTTGGGTGCAGGTATAATCAATAAAAAGGTTTCAAAATGTTTAACATTATTACTTAAAGATAATGTTTGTAATGATACTATTGAAGAAAGTGCTTTGAAACAAAATAGTGTTAATGTAGAAAATTCAGAAATAATCGAACAGGCAGAAATTGTAGAAGAAATAGAAAATGTATAAAATATTAAAAGACTTCATAAATTATATGAGGTCTTTTTTAAAATTTATAATTTTAAAATTTTACTTTTTAACTTTTATATCTCTTTCAAATGCATTAAACACATTTAAAATATTAGGGTCAACTTCAGCATTACTGTCTCCTGGAGAAAACAGGGGACCGACAATTTTAAAGTTTCCTGGTAGAGGTTGGCCTTCATAAAATTCTTTAATGTCATTGATTACATTTAAATCAGCCTCTAACATATCACATAAATAGTAAAATCATTATCTATAACCTTTTGCTCAAATCTACTTCCTCTAGAAAGAAATATAATCTCTACATCATAGTTAGATGGACAATATTCTCTAATTCCTTTTGCAATTTCTAGTTATCTAGTTACATCATCTGCATCTACTGTTTTCATTGTAAATGTTAAACAACTATGTAATAATATTTCCATAAGATTGTTAAATTAAAACTGCTAAAAAGTTATTAAAAGGGGGAGACAAATGGATAGAAGTAATTACAAAGTTTTTTCGGAAGGTAGGATAGGAAATCTAGTTTTAAAAAACAGACTTGTAAGATCTGCCACCTGTGAGTATAAAATGACGGTTGATGGAAAAACCACAGATACAATACTTAATATTTATAAAGAACTTGCAGCAGGTGGAGTAGGAATGATCATAAGTAGTCTTATGGCAGTCACACTGAATGGAAAGGGTGCTCCAAATCAGATGTGTATTTATGGGGATGAATACATAAATGAAATATCCAAAGTTGCTGATATTGTTCATCATACAGATAGTAATTGTGTAATCATAGCGCAGCTCTGCCATGCTGGTAGACAAGTTACACTGGAGAACAAAATTGCTGAATGCGTTGGACCGTCAACAATGGAATCATCTATACTGGTAAAAACAGCACGAGAATTAACAGCCGATGAAATTAAATCAATAATAAGAAGTTTTGTTGATTCAATTGTGAGAGTTAAAAAAGCAGGTTTTGATGGTGCTCAGCTTCATGCTGCACACGGGTATTTATTGAGTTCATTTCTTTCTCCTTATACAAATAAGAGAACAGATAGCTTTGGTGGCTCTGTTAAAAATAGGGCGCGTATAATCAAAGATATTGTAACTCTAGCTAGAAAAGAAGTTGGGAATTTTCCTATATTTATTAAAATGAATTGTGATGACCATGTTGTAGGTGGAATTTCAAAGGATAGTTTTTGTGAATTGATTAAGGAAATTGAATTGTCAGGAGTTGATGCCATCGAAATAAGTGGTGGTATATGGGATTGCCTTGTGCGAACTGAGGATGAGCTAGGTTTTATACCTGTTCCAATACCTGAATCAAGGACTAAAATCGATAATCTAGATAAACAATCTTATTATTATAGTTATGTTAAAAATCTTAAAACTACAGTGCCAGTAATTCTTGTGGGTGGAAATAGAAATATTGAACTAATGGAGAAGTTACTGCAGGAAGGAAGTATAGAATTCATTTCGTTAGCTAGGCCACTAATAGCTGAGCCTAACCTGCCAAATAGATGGTTTAATTATATTGGGAAAGAAACAACAGCCTGTGTATCCTGTAATGCTTGCTTAGCTTTCAAGGAATGCGGCTGTGCATTAAAGAAGAAAAAAATAAAAAGAGAAATGTTTGAAGAGGGATTTTCACAGTTGTGGAGAGAGTCTTTTAAGTAAACAGTATATTATAAAAGATGACGTAACTATTTAAATTAAAGCACAAACTACGTTCTTTGAAAAGGGAATAAGATGGTATTAAAAATATTAACTCTAGATAGCAGAAATACATCAGTCGTGTAGAGAAAGTTATCTAAAGTCTATACTAGGGATATTTTATCTTAATATATTTATGATTTTAGGGAGACATAGTTCTGTAAAAATTCATTATATAAGGAGGAGAATATTGATGTTTATTTTAGTATTAAAGTACATAAAGCCACTTGAGGAAGTTGATAAAGAATTAAAACCACACATAAATTATTTAGAAAAGTATTATTCATTACAAAAATTTATGTGTTCAGGCAGAAGAAATCCGAGGGTAGGTGGAGTAATTCTTTGTAATGCAAAGGATATGAAAGAGGTTGAAACAATAATTAAAGAAGATCCATTTTATATTAATAAGATTGCAGAATACGAAATAATCGAGTTTTTACCTACAAAATATGCTGATGGGTTTGAACGCTTTATAAGTGAATAATCTTCATTGAAACTATAACAAATAATATAAAAGCAAAAAATCTCTTATGGTTCTTTTTATAAGGCTATGTTTTAAATCAATGTTGAAAATGGATATTTAATAGAAAAACAGGTTATAATATAGATAGAATAGTGTTTAGGAGGTAGAATTATGCCAAATGTAAAGTCTATATTAAATGATATTGAAAAGTTACCATTACATCAGAAAGAACAAATACTATCAACTTTAGAAGAAATTCTTGTCTTAGGTTCACAAACAAGTCAAGTAGAACAAGAAGTTAAAGAATTTAGATTTTCTAAGGGAAAAGTATGCCCTCTTTGTGGCTCTGAAACTATATCGAGAAATGGAAAGTATAATGGTAAACAAAGATATATCTGCAAATCTTGTAAGAAAACTTTTACGGACTTTACTAATTCTGCGACCTATAAAAGTAAGAAAACATTGGATAAGTGGCTTAAATACGCAAAGTGCATGATTAATGGCTACTCTATTAGGAAAAGTGCTAAAATTGTAGAAATTAACATAGCAACAAGTTTCTTTTGGAGACATAAAATTCTCGATTGCATAAGTACATTTTTAGGTAAAGGATACGTTGATGGTGTCGTTGAAGCAGATGAAGTATTCTTTGCAGAAAGTTTTAAGGGTACAAAACCTTTTAACATGCCAAGACACTCTCGTAAAAGAGGCAAACAAGTTAAGAAAAGGGGTATCTCAAAGGAACAAGTCTGTATTGCTACTGCTATTGATAGGCAGGGTAATTTAATTATGGAATTAGCATGTAAAGGTAGAATTACATCTAATGAATTAGAAAAATTATATGATGGACATATGGCAAATGGTTCTATACTTTGTACTGATAGTCATAAAAGTTATATTCAATTTGCAAATGATTTATCATTAGAACATAAACGTATAAAAAGAGGTAAACATAAAGAAGGATTATATCATATTCAACATATTAATGCTCTCCATAGCAATTTAAAGAAGTGGATGAGTAGGTTTAATGGTGTTGCAACAAAATACATAAGTAATTATATTAAGTGGTTCAAATGGCTTCAAGTATTTGATAAAGATAAAGATATAATAAAGGCTAAAAACTTTATAGTTCAAAGCAATGTAGCATATTCATATACCAAAGTAAAAGATTTAAAAAATAGAGAACCAATGTATGTGTGATATTTTGTAAATTATGTTATAATAAGTATCATACAGGACTATAATCTAATGAACAATAGTTAGATAGAACTAACTAAAATAGAAATGTTATAGAGCAAAAAACTAAAAGGTGGGGTAAAATGAATGCATTTTTGACAGTAATACCACTAATACTTATTAGGTATGGGATTTTAAGTATAATAGACAAAGAATCACTTAAACGTGCGGGTTTCTTT
>Ga0183101_1000310_pt6 | contig 24776 bp, 16 predicted proteins | sample Biomet3_FD_127790 | JGI IMG/M metagenome (GOLD analysis project Ga0183101, IMG submission 127790) | Microbial communities from bioreactor (seeded with sewage sludge) at LBNL, California, USA - Biofuel metagenome 3 | ecosystem: Engineered > Bioreactor > Anaerobic > Unclassified ...
CTATTGTAGATGGAAAACAGAACAAAGATTGTAACAAGGAATGTACCTCTTGTAATTACAAGTCCATTACAGACTGTGAGCAAGCAAATTGTAGCTTAGCAAATTGTAGCTTAACAAATTGTAGCTTAGCAAATTGCAGCTTAGTAAACTGCAGCTCAGCAAATTGTAGCTCTGAATTATGTGGCTGCACTTCTATTGAAAAAACATGTAACAAAGCTTCAACTGCAACAGAAGAAAAGACATGCAACAAAGCTTCAACTGCAACAGAAGAAAAGACATGTAACAAAGCTTCAACTGCAACAGAAGAAAAGACATGTAACAAAGCTTCAACTGCAACAGAAGAAAAGACATGTAACAAAGCTGTAGATACCTCAGCAGAAGAAAAAACATGTAACAAAGCTGCAGAAACTGCAACAGAAGAAAAGACATGTAACAAAGCTGCAGATACCTCAGCAGAAGAAAAGACATGCAACAAAGCTGCAGATACCTCAGCAAAAGAAAAGACATGCAACAAAGCTGCAACTGCAACAGAAGAAAAGACATGTAACAAAGCTGTAGATACCTCAGCAGAAGAAAAAACATGTAACAATGCTGCAGATACTTCAACAGAAGAAAAGACATGTAACAAAGCTGCAACTGCAACAGAAGAAAAGACATGTAACAAAGCTGCAGATACCTCAGCAGAAGAAAAGACATGCAACAAAGCTGCAGATACCTCAGCAAAAGAAAAGACATGCAACAAAGCTGCAGATACCTCAGCAGAAGAAAAGACATGTAACAAAGCTGTAGATACCTCAGCAGAAGAAAAAACATGTAACAATGCTGCAGATACTTCAACAGAAGAAAAGACATGCAACAAAGCTGCAACTGCAACAGAAGAAAAGACATGTAACAAAGCTGCAGAAACTGCAACAGAAGAAAAGACATGTAACAAAGCTGCAGAAACTGCAACAGAAGAAAAGACATGTAACAAAGCTGTAGATACCTCAGCAGAAGAAAAGACATGTAACAAAGCCGTAGATACCTCAGCAGAAGAAAAGACATGCAACAAAGCTGTAGATACTTCCGCAGAAAAAAAGACATGTGATAAGGCTGCAGAAACTTCAACAGAAGAAAAAACATGCAACAAAGCTGCAGATACCTCAGCAGAAGAAAAGACATGTAACAAAGCCGTAGATACTTCCGCAGAAAAAAAGACATGTGATAAGGCTGCAGAAACTCCAGCAAAAGAATGTAATGCCGAAGAAACTTCAGAAAAAGAATGTAAATAAATTATCCAGCAAAAATATAACATATGTGTCGGAGAGTATACCTACTCTCCACACAAAGTGTTAGAACATAAAATTAAACGCAACTATCCATCAGATAGATTTTTAGTCTCTGCGAATCCTTAAAGTTCTAGTTTTATCAAAAGTTATAAAAATATTATTGAACAGTTAATCCTTATTTTTTGATTTCAGAAAAAGAATTTTATACTGAAATTAAATATGCATGTTGAGTTTACTTATTTAAGTCTGAGAAATGCTGAATTTACAAGATTGGATTTTTGTTCATGTAAATATTCCAAATATGTATACATAAACCAATTTATGGTTCCGATTTTATTTCCTTCAAGGGCGTTCCTTTTTGTAATAACTATTCGTTTTATCGTCTAAGGGACGACTGTTACCGTTAAAGTATATTAAATTTATTGTGTAGCTGTTTTAAGCTGTTTTAAGCACTTTATGGTTGTTTTCAGGAAAAATGAGTAAAAAAGAAAGAATCAAAAAGTCTATGCAAGGAATGTCAATTCACGCTGAATGATTCTTTTTTGGAAAATCCGGAAGTCCTGATATTTGCATCCGTGCACATTAATCTTAAGTAAAAGGTTATATCTACTCTGAAGAAAGAACAGTTCGATTCAGAAAAATATTGAAAAAAGAGGCTCCGATTTTAAAGTTGACTAAGCTCACTAGATAATTATAGTATTCATTTATATAGCTAAAATTAAATAATTAGTTTAGAATTCCAGAAATCATATACCTATATCAGTATATGTCCAATTCATACTACCTTAATCCAGTTAATATCAGTATACTTATTCAGTCAATATTAGTATCTTTATTCAATTAAACCAGTAAGACATTCCGGGCCTTTTCTCAGAAATGCCAATTTATTTGAAAGCAGGATTACCATGAACTGACCCATTTATAGATCATTTCATAGATCGTTTCCAAGATCGTTTCCAAGATCGTTGATCGTTTCCAAGATGAAATTTTTGTCCCGCAAACAAGGGAAAATATTCAGGCTCAGATTGTCAGTTAATAAAGAACTGCATGTCAAACATTTAAGGGGATTTTAACCAGCCATGAAGCAGAAAAATCCAGAAAAAGCTCCTGAAGTTGCAGAAGAAAATTCAAAAAGAACTCTTGAAGACCCTTACGGACGAAAAGTTACAGGACTCAGGATATCAATAACTGATAGGTGTAACCTTTCGTGCATATACTGCCATAACGAAGGTGCAGATTGCTGTACCTGCGGCCCGGTAGGACACGAAATGAAACCCGAATTAATCTGTGGGATTGTAAGAGAAGCTGCAAAATTCGGGGTCAATAAAATAAAATTCTCAGGAGGAGAACCGCTTTTTCGAAAGGATTTCGAAGAAATCCTTGCCTGTCTTCCTCCGTTAAAAGAAGTTTCTGCGACCACTAACGGCATTCTGCTTGAAAAACGAGCAAAAGCCCTTAAAGCTGCGGGCCTGGACAGAGTAAATGTAAGCCTGGATTCTCTCGTTCCTGAAAAATACGAAAGGATTACCGGAGCGCCCCCTGGCTCACTTGAGAAGGTTATCAGAGGTATTAACAGCGCAGTTGAAGCTGGGCTGACTCCTGTGAAGCTGAATATGGTACTCCTTAAAGGCATAAACGATGACGAGATTAATTCTATGATGGAGTTTGTCCGACCTTATAAAGGAATGGTTATCCTGCAACTAATAGAGCTTATGGACATTGACCCCAGACTTTCAAAGTACATGATTGACTCAAAAGCTCTTGAAAAGAAGCTGGCTGAGAAAGCAAGTGAAATCAGGATACGACACCTGCACCACCGAAGAAAATATATTATCGATGGGGTAGAGGTTGAATTCGTTCGTCCCATGGATAACTCGGAGTTTTGCGCCTACTGCAGCAGGCTGAGAGTCACAGCAGATGGGAAGCTCAAGCCCTGCCTACTGGTAAATGACAACCTTGTGGATGTCAGGGAAGCAAAAAGCCCTGAAGAAATCGAAAAGCTGCTTAAGCTTGCAGTAAGCCGAAGGAAACCATATTGCATGCCTGTCAGTATTCTTGAACAAGGGGAAAAGGCTTAAAGAGAAAAAAGCAGATTCAGAGATAAATATAACAACAAGGAGAAAAAAAAGTGAAGATTGAACTTTTAGTAGATGGGAAAAAAATCCCGATGAATGACTTTGTCCAGAAAATCGTAGTAGACGTTATTAAAGCAATGGTAGAAACGTTGCATAATATAGATAACGAATGGAAGGAAATATCCATTCATATCGAAAGAGATGAACTGAAAGAATAAAAAGGGCCTTTTTGGATAAAAGAGAGTCAACATCTCTCAAAAACCAAAATTTCCTCTTTTCGTTTTTCGTTTTAGGTAAATTTAGAATCATTACATGTCTTTTCTTCTGCCGTTTTGTAATTCAGATTGATTTTTGGAACCCTCAGCCGTTTGGGTTTCCAGGTCGTTTTCCAAATCGGAGTAATTTGAGATCCAGAGTTATCTGGAGATATTTAGAGATATTTTTCGATTTCTGAGAACTCTATCCTGGCAGTTGAATCCAGAGAAATCGGGGTTATTGAAACGTGTCCCTTCTGCATAATGGCGTGCACATCAGTCCCTTCTTCTTCTTCCCTGATAAGGTCGCCTGCAATCCAGTAATAAGGTCTGCCTCTTGGGTCACGCCTTTCTTCGACATCAGTTTTAAAGATTTTTCTTGCAAGGCGGGTTATCTCTATAGGGGTATCTTCTTCAGCGTGATAGGGAATATTGATATTCAGAAGATCCACATTTTCCGGCATGCCATACTTCAGGACGTTTCGAGCCACTTTGTTTACTACCTTAATTCCAGCCTCGAAACGCTCTCTATGGTAGTTCCTGGGATCATCGAATTTCTGGCCTTCATCAAGCACCTGCATGGAGGCGGCAATTGCAGGCACGCCGTAGCTTGCAGCTTCAAGGGCTCCTCCTATTGTCCCTGAGGTAGTGATAGTATCTGTGCTTATATTCTCTCCGATGTTAAAGCCGGAAAGCACCAGGTCAGGCAGCTCCTTAAGGATCGTAAAGATGCCCAGAATTACAGCATCCGTAGGGGTTCCTCCCACAGAGTACGCAGGCATGCCTCCAGCATTTGTTTTCGTAATTCTTAGAGGCTCAAAGATAGAAATCGAACGCCCGACTCCACTCTGCTGGACAGCAGGAGCCGAAATTGTAACTTCCCCGAGATCCGAAACGCTGTCAAAAGCAGCTTTCAAACCTGTGGAATATACGCCATCATCATTGGTAACAAGAATTTTTGGAGCCATGAGTTTTCCCATAAGTTGCCGGATAATTTAAAATTAATGGAAAAAATGCATGATTTGAAAGTGAATAACTTGAAAGTATAATATCTCAAGGGTATCTCAAGGATAATTTTAGGAAAAAATATTGTGGCAAAATAAAGAAAATACCACAAAAAAGTTAATTTAGGGCTGCACTCTGGTATTTGCCAAACCCCGCTTTTTGAATGAGAAGAGTTCCCTTTAAAGTCTGTTATGGAGAGGGAATCGTTAGTCTTCGTACTCTTCAAACCAAATTATTATTGGTTCAGAGGCAGTGTTATTATCCCAGAGAAGATATTTTAAAGGGTTCCTTATGCCCTGAGAGCAATTCTTTGATCTGAGAGCAATTCTTTGACCTAATAGCAATTTTTTAACCCGACGACATTTGAAACCGGTGAGGTATCAAATAAAGGCACTGAGTAAGTCATCAGGTGTTTAATATAGCTAGAAGATTTAGATGATTAGTACCAATCCTCCTTCTTTCAGGATATGTGTATGCAACTAAGAAACAAAGCATAACAGTCCACCTGAAAAGTGCTGCGCTTTTGTGATCTGGGGCTTCAGGTCTACGGTTTCTTTGTTGCATTGCACGAATCCCGATCCGTATTAGGCAATGGCAATCTTCCTCCTAATTTTAGCTAATCACTGCCACCTCCCCACCGGGTTCTCCCCAATTTTGATCCGGAAACTGTTTTTCTGGTGGCAAGCAGTTTTTCTTATCCGAAAGGAATTAGCCTACCTGTGCAGCTGAGTTAAGGTATCAAACTCCGAACACAGTTTTTATGGTATACACATAGAGGTGGTGAACACCTATGGCAAACATCATCACTCGTACGACCAGAAACTCCAGATTATGGATCCAGTGAGTCATCTCTATAAGCTTTTCCGAATGTAAAGTTCTTTTTTCCTTTACGGATCTTACGATTTCTTTTAAACTCTTTGATAGCATTTTGTTAAACCCCACTCATAATGTATTCTATCTGATATTGTCTCAAAGCATTCCCTGTTAGAAAGTGCTCTGAGTATGTACTCTAAAAATCCAACGAGATCTCAAACAGGCACTTTATGTTTGAAAGTACCCTGCATAGTATACACTATCCGACGTGATCTCAAAGAGGTATCTTCATATCGAAAATGCATTATTTACCCCACCGACTCTAGCTTTAGAAGTTTGTGATATTAAAAGTTGTTGACCCTGTATGAGAGAATTTTATATGAGCACGTAAATAATATTCAGATGCCCTGATTAACATTATAGTCAATGGACATGAGATAAAGCCTGAGCATTAATGATGAGAAGAGTCAAATCATAAATTTAAAGTGGGTTATATAAACCAAACGTCGAGAAAATAAGGCAATAAAAAGTGTTCTTAAGTTAATTTCCTGTGCCCTACAAAACGGGATAGAGCGAAAAAAAAAACCCTATCAGGCGAAAGAAGAAAATTGGGCCGCCGCTTTCAGAATCAAAAATCAAAACCCGGACATCAGTAATAGTTGTCTCAAACATGTTTTGTCCCACGCCCAGCGCGGCTGGAACATAAAAGCTCTGATAAGAGAGAAAAGCGAAAAAAAATTCAAGGGCATCGTTTAAAATTAAAACGAGTTTCAGTCAGTTTTTACAACTTTATTTTTAGTTTTCTGCCGGACGACCACGAAAATCTTGAGCTATTACTGAATAAGGATCTTCCGTGATTGCCTTTAAAGTTTTGAGTGCTTTTTCAGTGGTTTCGATTCTGAGCTTTAGTGTTTCCACACAATCCCTTCTCTTAGCGCTTTTTCTTTAAAAACTTTCGAAACCCTGGAAAAATCCACAATATCAACTGTATAGGAAATATTAAAGTTCTCAATTATTTCTTTTAAGAAAATCAATTTTCTCCGGTCAAAATTTTTCCCTGGAAGGATTCCAATGTCTATGTCCGATACTCGACTAAAGTCTCCCCTTGCCCTGGAACCGAAGAGTATGACAGTAACATTTTCGTCTTTTAAAGTTTCAAAAACTAGGGATTTCAGATCCTGAATGCTTTTTTGATAGATCGGGAAAAGACTGCTCATCTATTATTCATTTAAGGTTTTTCAATACTTGAATGTAATAATGTTAGTCTCAGACTGCTTTAAATCGGTTTAGAACACATCTGAAGAAGAATTTGGGAAACGGCGGACACATATCTCATGGGCATAGAACACAACTATTTATTGGTTTCTTCATTCACTCTTAAAAATCACATTTATAAGCCCAAAACCTCTCCAACTGACTCCAAGTAGTGCAAATTTAATATAATGATATCTCTATCCATCTAGTATTTCCTACAAATCAAAATTACAATTATCTGATATCCCCTAATCAATTTCACGAGGATTTTTAAAATGGACACATACGAGAAGGTATTCGAGCTGGCTAAACGCCGGGGGTTCTTATGGAACTCTTTTGAGCTGTATGGCGGAAGCCGAGGATTTTATGATTATGGACCTCTTGGGAGCACACTGAAGAGGCGAATCGAGCAGACCTGGAGAGAATTTTACGTTATCCAGGAAGGGTTTATGGAAATCGAGTGCCCGACAATCGGGATCGAAGAAGTCTTTATTGCGTCCGGGCACGTTGGAGGTTTTTCGGACCCACTGTGCGAGTGCATGAACTGTAAAGAAGCATTCCGGGCCGATCACCTTGTACAAAACGTAATGGAAGCTGCAGGGACCCTGAGTGCAGAAGAGCTCACTAAGGTTATAAAGGAAAACGATATCCGATGCCCGGAATGTGGTGGAAAATTCGGCGACGCCTATGAATTCAACCTGATGTTCAAAACTACAATCGGGCCCGGCACTGGAAGGCAGGGATATCTCAGGCCGGAGACAGCACAGGGTATGTTTGTCGATTTCCAGAGGCTGTCCCGTTTCTACAGGGACAAGCTGCCTTTTGGAGCAGTACAGATTGGGAAATCCTACAGAAATGAAATCGCACCCAGGCAAGGTGTAATCCGCCTAAGGGAATTCACACAGGCAGAATGTGAGATTTTCGTTGACCCGCGCAACAAGAAACACCCCAACTTTGAGCGTTTTGCAGACAAAGAACTTGTACTCTATTCCCAGAAAGCACAGGAGAAAGGCGAACCTTTCAGGATGACTGTACGGGAAGCTGTGAAGACCGGAGTCATTGCACACGAAGTCCTGGGTTACAACATTGCACTTACCAACGAATTCCTGACAAAGGTTGGAATTGATCCTGCAAAACTCAGATTCAGGCAGCACCTGAAAGACGAAATGGCGCATTACGCAATCGACTGCTGGGATGCTGAGATCGAGACAGACCGGTTCGGCTGGGTCGAGATCGTGGGAATTGCCGACAGGACGGATTACGACCTTAAAGCTCATGCAAGGGTTAGCAAGACCGAGCTTTACGTGTATGTCGAATACGACGAGCCGAAAATGGTAACTCGCTTTGTTGTAAAGCCTAATATGGGCAAGCTCGGACCTCTCTTTAAGGGCAAGGCAAAAGCTGTCGCAGATGCCTTAAAACAGCTTTCCGAAGAAGAGCTCTCAAAGGATGAGATTAAAGTTACCGTGGACGGGGAAGAGTTTACAGTCAGTTCGGATGCAGTGGACTTTGCGGAAGAAACCGTTAAAGTCAGTGGAGAAAACGTCATCCCTCACGTAATCGAGCCCTCTTATGGGATCGACAGGATCTTCTACGGCGTTATGGAGCACGCCTATGACGAAGAAAACGTGGCTCAGAAGGTTGCCGAATCCGGGCTTAAAGGCACAGAAGAAACTGAAAAGGAATCTGAAGCCGGAAAAAGCGAAGGTGAAACTGAAGGAGAAGAGGAAGCCCGTCTTGTCATGCACTTTTCAAGCGCAGTTGCCCCGGTACAGGTTGCAGTCCTTCCACTTCTGACCCGCAAAGAGCTTGCAGACCCTGCAAAGGATATCATTGTAAAACTCAGGGAAAAGTCCCTGCTTGTCAATTATGATGATTCCGGAACCATCGGGCGCCGCTACAGGAGAAACGACGAAATCGGGACGCCTTACTGCGTTACTGTAGACTACGATACCCTTAAAGATGGGACTGTAACTATAAGAGACAGAGATTCCATGCGCCAGATCCGGGCTCCAATCCAGGGGATCGAAAATACGCTCTACGAACTTATTTACAGAGGCAAAACTTTCGAATCCGCAGGCAAGCCTTTTAATTTCTAAATATTAAAAACTGTAAGTTCCTGAGCTGTGGGCTAAAAAGCCTGCAGCAAAGTTTTTAGTTTTTTATGTTTATTAAAATTAAATTAAAAATCTGAAACAAATAGTTTCGGATAAATTAATCTGAGATAAATTAATCTGATTTAGAATAAATTTCTGATCTGAGATAAATTAATCTGAAAGAAACGATCCTGAAATAGAATGAACGAGAATCTTTTTCCTGAAAAACCTGGGTTCATGAAGCACCCGCTGATAAAACCCGATACAGTTGAGCAGAGGCTATATCAGTTGAATCTTGCGGGAAAGGCACTCGAAGGCTCAAGCCTTGTTGTGCTTCCTACTGGGCTTGGAAAAACCATTATAGCTCTTTTTGTAATTGTTTCCAGGCTTCAGCGTTTCGGGGGAAAAGCGCTGATTCTTTCCCCAACAAAACCACTTGTTGAGCAGCATGCTACTTTTTTCAAAAAAGTAATGGCTCTTCCTGAAGATGAGATTCTCACTTTTACAGGCAGCATTGCGCCTGAAGAGCGTGAAAAACTCTGGGCTCAGGGGAAATTGATAGTATCCACCCCTCAGGTGATTGAAAACGACCTTCTTACAAAAAGAATCAGCCTTGAGGATGTAACTCACATAACCTTTGATGAAGCCCACAGGGCAGTCGGAAATTACGCTTATACCTTTATTGCGGAAAAATACTTTGAAAGCGCAAAAAACCCTCATGTGCTCGGCATTACTGCAAGCCCTGGAAGTTCGGATGATAAAATTTCTGAAGTATGTCAGGCTTTACACATTGAAAATGTCTCCGTGAAAACTGAGAAAGATAAGGATGTCCGTCCTTATGTGCAGGAAAAAGAAATAGAATGGTTTCAGGTCCAGCTCCCTTCCGAAATGGCCGAAATCCGGGGCTATCTGGAAAAAATCTTTGATGATCGGCTTGTAACCGTAAGAGATTTGGGTTTTTCAGTCGGCAGCGGGAAATATGTCTCTAAAAAAGATCTATTGCTTCTCCAGAAGAAACTACAGGGTGAAATTAGGATAGGAGGTGACCCTGCAGTTTTTACTGCAATGTCTGTACTTGCTGAAATGGTGAAAGTTAACCATGCTGTGGAAATGATTGAGACTCAGGGACTTGAGCCTCTCAGGAAATACCTGGAAAAACTTGATGCTGAAGCCTCTTCAAACAGTGCAAGCAAGGCTTCAAAAAGACTGATGGACGATCTCTACATGAGAAAAGCCCTTTACAGAGTAAAGGAATGCGAGGTCGAACATCCTAAACTAGAGCTTACGCGGAAACTTGTATCCAAACAGCTAAAAGGAAGTCCTGATTCCAGGGTAATTGTTTTTACGAATTACAGGGACACAGCAGAGATAGTGGTAAATGCCCTATCAGAAGTTCCAGGAATTGCCCCTATTCGTTTTGTAGGGCAGGCCTCGCGCCGTAAGGACAAAGGGCTTACGCAAAAACAACAGGTGGAAGTTCTCGATAAGTTTAGAGCAGGAGAATACAACGTACTTGTAGCTACCTCAGTTGCTGAAGAAGGGCTTGATATCCCTTCCACAGACCTGGTATTATTCTACGAACCCATTCCCTCGGAAATCCGGAGCATCCAGCGTAAAGGCAGGACAGGCAGGCAGCATAAAGGCAGAGTCATTATACTTGTGACAAAGGGTACACGCGACGAAGCCTATTACTGGAGCAGTAAGAGCAAGGAAAAAAGGATGCTAAAAAGCATGCATGGACTTGAAGCTCTTCTGGACCCCAAAGACTCAAAGCAGGGTTTGAGACTTTCAGACTTTGAGTCCAAAGCTTTTATTCCGGATTATACGCAAAGTGAAGCTGAAAATGAGATTAAAATAAATAACAGATTTGAAAATGAGACTAAAATAAATAACAGACTTGAAAATGAGACTAAAATAAAAAACAGATTCGAAAATGCTAATATAACGCATGGAAATGAAGGTTCAATTCAGGAAAGCAGTAATCTAACTGTAAATCTCAGTGGTTTTGTAAACAGCAGTGGCAAAGCTGTAGATACTACCGTTTTTGCAGATAACAAGGACGCGGTTGTAGATAACAGTAGTTTTACAGACATCGGAGGCAGGGCTGCAGATGTTAGAGATTTAACTGTAGACCGCGAGGGTTTAACTGTAGACAGCAGGGATATGGCTGCTGGCTCAGATTGCAACAGGGCGAATGAAGAAATTAAAGAAGATAACTGTGGAGCCGGGAAAGAAGAAAGGAAAGAGAATAGGAATTGGAAAGAAAGCGAAAAAGGGAAAGAACAAACTAATGAAGAAAAAAGCAAAGAAGAAAACGTAAAAGAAAGACAAAAAACCTTTGTCTATTTTGAAACTATTTCTGGAAAGAAACCTGAATCCGCACCTGAAACTACTGCAGAAGTATCCAAAATAGAAATCAACCCCGAATCCCTGAAAATAGTAGTGGACTTCAGGGAAGCAAAAAGTGGGGTTGCAAATGTTCTTGATAAGCTTGGAGTAGAAATTATTTTTACCACGCTTGAAATTGGTGATTACGTTGTAAGCGACCGCCTTGCCGTGGAGAGAAAGCGCACGGATGACTTTGTAAACTCTCTTGTTGATGGAAAACGTAATCTTTTTGCGCAATTATCGGATCTTACAAGAGTATATCAAAAGCCTGTTCTTATCATTGAAGGAACAGAACTTTTCACTTCAAGGCAAATCAACCCTAATGCTATTTATGGCTCCTTGATATCCATTGCTATTGATTTTGGAGTGTCACTTTTATATTCAAGAGATGAAGAAGAAACTGCTTCAATTTTAAAAATGCTTGCAAAGCGTGAGCAGATGGAAAATAAAAGAGAGGTCAATCCTCACGGGAAAAAGTCAACAAGTACCCTTCCTGAGCAGCAGGAATACCTGGTATCCGCGATCGCAGACATCGGGCCGAAAGCTGCAAGAAACCTTCTTTTGCACTTCGGCTCAGTAGAGGCTATTATGAAAGCTGATGCCAAAGAACTCAAGAAAGTAAACTTAATAGGGCCAAAAAGAGCAACAAAAATTAGAGAACTCATTGAGGCTCCCTATAAAGGATAAATGACGGAAAAAGTAACGAAAAAGGTAACGAAAAAAGTAACGAAAAAAGTAACGAAAAAAAAATATTCTCTTTCTTTTCTTTTTACTCTTACCTTTATAACTGCCTCAGGCGCTCTATAAGCCCAAGCCCTTTTCCAATTAATTCTAAATCCTCGGCAATCCTACGCGGATCTGTTTCATCCTGAAGGCAATCTGCAATGTTGATCATCTTTCTAAAGAGAAGGTCTTCCAGTACCTTCCGGTCTCTATTGACTCCTGCTACCTTTGATACTGCCGCGGGTTTTTCTGCTCTCTCTGAGGGTGCGGCCTGGAGTACAGGAGCTGCAGGACCTCTAGGAATTGTAGAAGCTCTAGAGATTGTAGAAGTTCTAGGAACTGCAGGTGCTTTCCTTCCTGCTTCTTCTTTTTCAGAAGGTAATACGGGAATTTCCTCTTTTATTGGCTCGATAGCTTTTTCCTCTTCTTCGGCAGTTTCCGAGGTTCTCGGCCCGAACCTTGATTTTTGCCTGTGTGCCTGGACTCTCTTCTTACTCTCAAAAGAAGATTTGTCTTTTTCTGTAGACGGCGTGGGTTCAGGAGCCTGGACTTCTGCGGCTGGTTCCGGAGCTTCTTTCTCTTCCTGGACATCACATATAGGACAGATTACTCTACCCTGATAACGGAACTTTGGGGCCCCGCAGACTTTACAATGCTCAGCAAGCATTGTGCCCCCTAGTTCAAGGAAACGTGCTATTCGCTTTACTTTTTTATCTTTTTCAGAATCCATAGATCTGGCCTTCCTCTGTTCACGGCTTCTTATGCATTTGCTTCTCACTTATTTTATAAAATTTTTCCTGTAGCTCACTGTATATAAAGCTAATTTATCCTGTGTAAATAAGAAAAAGGAAATAAATACAGAATCACAATGGGGAGACTCTGATGTGGGAAACCTTTAAAATCACCGATAATATTTTATATAACAAGCCTATCTTAGACTAATCTATACTATATTAGCTATATTAGCTCTAATTTTTATATCAGAATTAACTGCGAAGGTGATTCGAATGTCATCAAATGATTCAGCAGATGTTATAAAACAATGTCTTCAAGTCCTAGAAAGTATAACCAGCGACTCTTCAGTTCCTAGAAATATCAGGCGTTCCGTAAATGAAATTATGGACATACTGAACAACGAATCCGAACCTCTCTTTCTTAGAGCGGCATCAAGCATTTCCATTCTCGAAGATATAAGCAATGATCCTAACCTTCCTCTGCACACAAGAACTTTGATATGGAACCTCTCAAGCCAGCTCGAGACCATTCCTGTAGATGAGTAATCCTGTAGATGATATATGATTCATATAGACATAGATTCTTAAAATATAAAAATAGAATTTGCGTGGGAGCAAATACTGGGAACAGATAAGCTCCAAGAAAAACATCTCTCGAGATGATCCTGCTAAAAAATCCCGAACTCTAACTAATTCTAAAAAAAGAACTAAAAGGTAACAACCTTACTATTCTATTAGCTACCTCAAGCTGATTTTGGAATTGTCTTCTGGAAGTTAGAGGATATCGACAAGGAAAAAGCCCTTTTCCTTCTTTTTTATATATTTTCCCGGAAACTGGATTAGAACTCTGGATCTTAAAAATCGGATTATAAGTTGACTCAAGAATGTAAGAGGACTGAATAGAAAAGAATGTAAGAGGGCCGAATACAAAAAAATATAAAAAGATGAAATGGAAAAGAATGCAAGAAGATTAAATAGAAAAAATTGAGAAAGATAAAATGGAAAAATAATAGAATAAAAATAGAAACTTAAGGAATTTCAAACTCAGATGTAACTCAGACTATATAAGGTGAAGATTTAAGGAATTCTGAACTCAGCACATACAGGGAAAAAATTTATACACAGACGTAAGATATTTGAAGAGAATTTGTTAGATGAGATTTTAGAATTCTGGAAAACCTATAGAAAACGTATAATAACTATTTTAGCTTTAAGCCAAAAATTAGTTTTTAAGCGGAAAAACTAATCGTGTAAAAGGCTAAGAAACATAAAAGGGGGTATGAAAATCTTGCTTGAAGAAATCTCGGCCCGGATAAGAGAAAATTTTGATGCTAAGGACAGTATAAGGGAAGAGGGATTGAAGATTTCACGGGAAGTTGTCAGGGAATGCAGGACAGCATCATTTGCTCTGCACAGCCAAGACTTTGAAAAGGCAGATAAAAATATCAAAACCGCAAGACATGCGCTTGAGAAACTTGGAGTTCTTTTCGAAGGGCATGCTGACATTTATCATGCAGGCTTTGTAGAACATGCCCAGCAGGAGTATTCGGAGGTTTCAGTCCTCAGCAGCTTGCTGAAAGAAGGAGAAAAACTTCCCTCCCCTGAAGAGTTAAAAGTCGAATACGTAGCTTACCTTAATGGGCTTGGGGACGTTGTCGGAGAGCTTAGGAGGCACGTCCTGGATCTTATAAGGAAAGAGTCCTTTGAGAAAGCCGAAGTGTTTTTAGGTATTATGGAAAATATCCATGCAGTGCTTATGGACTTTGACTACCCTGATGCCATAACCGGAGGATTGAGGCGAAAAACCGACGTATCCCGCTCCTTAATAGAAAAGACGCGTGGTGATGTTGTTAACGCAATTGGTCAGAAAAAGCTTGAGACTGCAATGCGAAATCTGGAATCCAAACTTTAGATAGCCTTAGATAAAAGAATGCTTAAATATCGAGCAAATCAGCACCTTTGAACCGCAAAAGTTAAAATTGATCGTAAAACGCAATCCACTAATATACAGCTTCCACTAACATACGGCTTCCACTAACATACGGCTTCCACTAATATACAGCTTCCACTAATATACAGTTTCCACTAACATACGCTTCCAGTAATATACAGCTCACTCGATAACTATTAAACCACTGATTAGTTTAACAATTACTAGCCATCCGGCAGTTAACTGTTTAAACTTTGGGATATAAAATCCCCAAGTTAATCAACATAGGATTAAAGTTGACAGGCTTAGAATTAAAGTTGACAACTTATACTTACACACTACAGCTTTAGTATTAATTTTGACAGCTTATACGTATAATTATCAGGTTTAGAATTGAACATTACAGATTACAAACATATTTAACAGACTTACAATTTCAATAATCTAGAATTCCAATAATCTAGAATTCCAATAATCTATTCAAGAGGATATGCATGAAATTTGATCCGGAAAAAATAAAGAGGGACGCTAAAGAGAACTTCGACCTTACCTGGAATGAGGGCAAAAAACTGGTCAAGACACCTACTCTGAACGAACGTTATCCCAGAACCACTTTGAAATATGGAAAAGCTCATCCCGTTTACGATACAATCCAGAAACTTAGAGAAGCATATTTAAGAATGGGCTTTGAAGAGATGATGAACCCTCTGATAGTGGATGATAAAGAGGTACACAAACAGTTCGGAAGCGAAGCTCTTGCAGTCCTGGACCGTTGTTTTTATCTTGCAGGCCTGCCAAGGCCGAACGTTGGAATTTCCGATGAGCGCACCGCAGAGGTAAAAGAGATTCTCGGGGATATAGGCGACGATGGGGTAGAAAAGATAAGGCAGGTTCTCCATTCGTATAAAAAAGGAAAGATAGAAGGAGACGACCTTGTGCCCGAGATTTCAACAGTGCTTGGAGTTTCGGACGCCCTTGTTGCAGATATGATCGAAAAGGTTTTCCCGGAATTTAAAGAACTTGTACCCCAGGCAAGCACAAAGACTCTCCGCAGCCACATGACCAGTGGCTGGTTTATTTCTCTCAGTGCCCTCCTTGAAAGACAAGAGCCTCCATTTCACTTCTTCTCCGTAGACCGCTGCTTCAGGCGAGAACAGCAGGAGGATGCCTCAAGACTCATGACCTATTATTCGGCTTCCTGCGTAATTATGGATGAAGATGTGACTGTCGACCATGGAAAAGCCGTATCAGAAGGGCTCCTTTCCCAGTTTGGATTTGAAAAATTCCTTTTCAGGCCCGATGAGAAACGCAGCAAATACTACATTCCTGACACGCAGACCGAGGTGTTTGCCTTCCATCCAAAACTTGTGGGCTCTAACTCAAAGTACTCTGACGGCTGGATCGAGATTGCAACTTTCGGAATTTACTCCCCAACAGCGCTTGCCCAATATGATATCCCGTATCCTGTAATGAATCTCGGGCTTGGAGTGGAAAGGCTGGCAATGATTCTTCATGATGCCCCCGATATCCGCTCTCTTACCTACCCACAGATTCCACAGTATACTGAATGGGAAATGTCAGATGGCGAACTTGCAAAACAGGTTTTCGTAGATAAAGTGCCCGAAACTCCTGAAGGGCTTGCGATTGCGGATTCTATTGTTTCCCAGTGCGAACTGCATGGAGAAGAACCAAGTCCCTGTGAATTCCCTGCCTGGGAAGGAGAAATTTGCGGGAGGAAGGTAAAAGTTTCCGTAATCGAGCCCGAAGAAAATACAAAGCTTTGCGGGCCTGCAGCTTTTAATGAGGTTGTAGCCTATCAGGGAGATATAATGGGAATTCCGAATACCAAGAAATGGCAGAAAGCTTTTGAAAACCATTCTGCAAGGGCAGGAATTCGCTTTATAGAAGCATTTGCAGCCCAGGCTGCCAGGGAAATTGAAGAAGCTGCTCTGTCAGGAGTAACTGAGCATATAGCCAGGATAAGAATCGCCAAAGTTCCCTCGGAAGTTAACCTGAGAATAGGCTCTGTTGCTCAGCGTTATATCACAGGCAAAAAGAAAAAACTAGATATGAGAGGCCCGGTTTTCACATCTGTAAAAGCTGAATTTGTGTGAAAGCCAGAAAAGCGTGAAGGCCAGAAAAGCGTGAAGGCCAGAAAAAACAGGAGCAAATTACATGCACACCGACCAAAGCCCTTTTTCAAAATATCCGGAGCTCAGCCGGCTGATGGAGACCGGCGAGCCTGTATGTGTAACCTTCGAAACAGAGCACGAAATTGGGCACAAAGTCGGAAGTAAAGTAGGTCGCGAAGCTGAAAAAAGTATTGAGGGAAAAAACGAAGAGATCGTAGCTGGTACAGGAGACGAAAAGTTTCCTGAAAAATCCCATTTTCTTTTTTGCGAACTTGTGCAGAAAGCCCGTATGGGAGAAGCGTTCCTTATTTCGGGGCAAAGCTGCTCTCCTGGAGATTATGTGCTGGGCTTTTCTGAAAAGAGCCCTGCATCATACTACCTGAGTTCCGGAAGATATAAAGACTTGCAGGCTGCGGAAAATGCAGCCTTATCACTCCCGAGATTGAAAAAAAAATTTTGTTTTATGAGAATCGAGCCCTTATCTCTGAATAAAGGTCGTTTTGATGTGCTGATTCTTTTCCTGAAACCTGAAAAAGCTATGCGCATTGTTCAGGCAAGTGCCTACCCGGAAGGAAAAAGGGCAGTAATGGATACAATGGGTGCAGCTTCCATCTGTGGAGACTGTACAGTGTTTGCATACAGGAAAGGTATGGGCCTATCTTTCGGGTGCAAGGGATCAAGAAAACACAGTGGATATGCAGATTTTGAAGTTCCTCTTGGGCTTTCTTTTGAAAAAGCATCTGAAATAGAAGGAATTCTCTCAAAACTTCCGGAAACGAGGGAGTAAAAAGTTAATTCAATAATTCTCTGGTTTCCAAGAGCAAATAAAGAATTATTGAAACTATATGTGCTTCTATACCTGAGAATCTTCCAGAAATCAGGAAGAGAATCTCATTCTGGAATTTGTAAGAAAATCTCATTCTGGAATTAGTAAGTAACCCATTCTTTTAACTCATTTTTAAACTCAATTTTTTTAAAAATCTGCAACCGAAAGCATGGCATTTTTTGTTGAAAAACTTATATGAAACGTATATTCGGCAGGTCGAGATCAATTACAGTGAAATATCTTTTCCAGACCGGGTGGTGATAAGTTTAGTCCACTACAGCCGGGATAATACATTCTTTAATCAATTTCCATCTATCAAGAGGATTAATAATGAATTCTGATGCAATTGCTATGACCAGGTCTTTTTCTGGAATACAACAAATAACATTACCACCGTCTCCCAGTGCTAAATATGCAAAAACTCCGTCCTCTTCGCGTAACCACCACAGATAACCGTATTTATTGAGGTTCACAGCTGTTGATTCGTCAATCCATTTCCCGGAAATAATCTGAGTATTGTCCCAAATTCCATGATTAAGATATAGAAAACCGAAACGTGCCATGTCACGGGGAGTCAGCGTAAGTCCCCATCCTCCCGTAGAGTTACCGTTTGGGTCTTTAACCCATCCTTTCACATTTTTCCCGAATAAATCCTCAAACCCAAACGCTTTCATTTCATGATCCGGGATTTCTTTCATGCCAATGGGTCTAAATAAGTGTTCGTTGGCAAATTCACGGGCACTTTTTCCTGTGCTACGAGTAATGATAGTTGAAAGCAGATGTGCCCCTGCAGTGGAATACTTAAAAGTTCCAATACTTCCCTTTTGGCCCAGCATATCCAGAATATACTTTACCCAATCAGGTTGCATACACATCCTGTCCAGCGGTTCGTGCCAATCCTTAAATGGATAGGGAGCCGTCATAGTGAGAAGATGACGTATGGTGATTTCTCGTTTCTGTAAATCAGCAGAATCGGGAACATACTCGGGGAAAAAACCCAGCACCTTCTGGTCTACATTTTCAATATATCTTGCATCTATGGCAATACCAATAAGAGCAGATATTATGCTTTTCGTTACAGATGCCACATGGTGTGTATCATCCGGGCCATAACCATTAAAGTATCTTTCATAAGCAATATATCCATTTTTCACAACAACAATACCATTTATATTGCTGTACTCGGATTTTATCATAGGTTCAAGCTCTGAAAGCTTTTCTGAATCCATTCTTAAGGTTACCGGGTCTACAGCTTTCCATTTTGTAGTTGGCCAGTAGTTTCTTTGCATTATAGACACTTCCCCAAAGACATATTATAGTGCTTTTATAGTGATTTTTTCTTAACTCTCATTCAAGCATTTTAATATATTTTTGTCAATAACAAAGAGATTAATAACTCCATATGTCAAAAATATAGCCAAATAACAGTAATTTATTACATAAAACCTCTTAAATAGGCGTAAATTCTCCATATTGCACGTATTTTTGATTAATTTTCTTATTAAACCAATTAAGATCAGGATCTATACCTGTACATTTGACTGACAATATGAAATCAAAAACGCCTAATACCTCCAAAAATAATTTTTATTTAAAATTTTTGTTCAATATGATAACCAGAGATTTCACAAGTGTTCACCAAAAAAGAAGTACGATACTTCTAGATAAATTTTACGATTTTAAATTGGATTAAACAGAGTTTTAAATAATAATTATACGTATTTTTTGAAAAAAAGATGTAATGTACAATATTTTGCAGAATAAAGTATTAATTTATTTTTAATTTCAAATCAGAATTTAAGTCCCTGAAACATTTTTTAGTTTGTTTAGCGAGAGTTGAGAAAAATTACAGTTTTTTATAGCCTTTTCAGTTTGTAGAATACTCATAGATCGAGAGAGGATGAAAGGATTGGAATTTGGTTTTAGACCCCCAAAATTATAGAGATCTTCCCAACTATCTTTGACTCTCTTAAAGGGAATATACTCATTAACACAATCAATTGACATAGCATAGAGTTCTTCACAATGTTCCTGGAAATTACCCATTGTTCCGGGAAATTACCCATAAGAAGAGGGGTTTGAGCTCTGCCATCATATTAGAAAATAAAAATGGTATAATTCACTTTTTACCAAATGTCATGATAGGCCCAAATTACTATAATATGTTCCAAAAACGCTATCAAGATAAAATATTTATTTTCAAAAAAATACTGCGAAATGTTGGATCCAGAACTACCAGTGGGATGAGTTTATATAGAAGTACAAACATGTAAAATGCGATTTTAATTGATACGATTTTAATTGCAGAGCTATTTCAAACTCATACTAATGGAGGATTAAATCATGGCAGGACAGCCAATATTCATTTTAAAAGAAGGAAGTAAGCGAACAAGAGGCAGGGATGCCCAGAGTAACAATATCATGGCTGCAAAGGCAGTAGCCGAAGCAGTCAGGACAACCCTTGGTCCCAAGGGCATGGACAAAATGCTCGTGGACTCCATGGGCGATGTGGTTATTACAAACGACGGGGCAACCATCCTCAAAGAAATGGACATCGAACATCCCGCAGCAAAGATGGTAGTAGAAGTAGCCAAGACCCAGGATGAGGAAGTCGGAGACGGCACTACCAGTGCAGCTGTAGTCGCAGGCCAGCTCTTAAGTAAAGCTGAGGATTTAATCGAGCAGGAAATCCACCCGACAATTATCGCAGCAGGGTACAGGCTTGCAGCCGAAAAAGCCGTAGAAGTCCTGAACTCCCTTGCAATGACAGTAGAACTGTCCAACCGTGACCTGCTGGTCAGCATTGCTGAAACTGCAATGACTGGAAAGGGTGCAGAGTCCTCCAAAAAACTCCTTTCAGAGATTGCCGTAGATGCTGTAACAAGCGTTGTAGACACAAACGGAAAGAATACTGTTGACAGAGACAACATCAATGTTGTTAAGAAAGTCGGCGGCAAGGTAGAGGATTCCGAGCTTATCCGGGGCATGATCATTGATAAGGAAAGAATCCACCCCAACATGCCTGAAAAAGTTAAGGACGCAAAAATCATTCTTCTCAACAGCGCAATTGAACTGAAGGACACCGAAGTAGATGCGGAGATCTCCATAACCTCCCCTGACCAGCTCCAGTCCTTCCTTGACCAGGAAGAGCAGATGCTCAAGAAGATCGTCCAGAAGGTTATCAGCAGCGGGGCAAATGTTGTCTTCTGCCAGAAGGGAATTGAAGAGCTTGCCCAGCACTACCTTGCAAAAGCAGGTATCTTTGCTGTACGCAGAGTTAAGAAGAGCGACATGGAAAAGCTCGCAAGAGCAACAGGCGGCAAACTCATCACCAACATGGATGAAATCACTCCTGAAGACCTCGGATATGCAGCACTCGTTGAAGAGAAAAAGGTTGGCGGAGACAGCATGACTTTCGTCACAGGCTGCGACAACCCGAAGGCTGTAACAATCCTGCTGCGCGGCGGTACAGAGCATGTTGTTGACAGTATTGACAGTGCTCTTGAAGATGCCCTGCGTGTGGTTGGAGTTGCAATCGAAGATGAGAAGCTCGTTGCAGGCGGCGGTTCCCCTGAAGTTGAGGTTGCACTCAGGCTCCAAGAATACGCAGCAACCCTCGAAGGCAGAGAACAGCTTGCAGTTAAAGCCTATGCTGAAGCTCTTGAGATTATTCCAAGAACTCTTGCAGAAAACGCAGGTCTAGATCCAATCGACATGCTCATGGAGCTGCGTTCACAGCATGAGAAAGGCATAAAAACTGCAGGACTCAATGTTTACGACGGCAAGGTCGTTGACATGTGGAAAAACTTTGTAGTTGAGCCTCTCAGAGTCAAGACCCAGGTTATCAATGCAGCTACCGAGTCTGCAGTTATGATTCTCAGGATTGACGATATCATAGCTTCTACCCGTGCAGCAGGCCCTGAAGAAGGCGGAATGCCACCAGGAATGGGCGGAATGCCACCAGGAATGGGCGGAATGCCTCCAGGAATGATGTAATCCGGAAAAGAATAAAAAACATTTTGGGATAAACAGGAAGAGGTATGGTTTTCACCATGCCCTCCTTTTAGCCCTTAAAAATTGAAGTCTGAAAAAAACTCTGTTCCGGCCTCTCACCGGGAAACTATGTGAATCTCCAAGTAACTCTCCTTTTTTCAGGTTTTTTCAGGCTTTTTCAGGCTTTTTAAGGATTTTTGAGGATTTTTAAGGATTTTTAAGGATTTTTAATATTATTTAGGCTATTTTTAGGTTTTTCGATTCTGAAACGTATAGCTCCTTATCTGGCTTTACAGGACTTTTTACTCACTTCTTTTCAAGGCAATTAAGAACATCCTCAGCTCTGAATTTTGTTTTTATAATTCTCGTCCTGCCTCTCTGGCCCTTGCCGGTAAAGTCCGCATCTATGTAGTTAAGCACCTGGAGCTTGTTGACAATTCCATAAAAACGAGTATATCCAAGCTGAGTTAATTCATGGAAGGACTTGTAAAGTTCACCTGCCTGGGCTTCTCCTCTTTTTGCTATTAGCTCAAGCAGGTGTTTTTCAGGACCTGACAGGAGGCTTATACCCCTGCACAGATGAAGCAGTTTGGATGCTTCGTAAGCTTTTTCAACATCTTCAGAAGAGATTGTGCGGCTTCCCCTGCGTTCGGCATTAAAACCGGAACGTTTTAGAAGGTCAATTCCAACCCTGAGATCTCCTGTCCTTTCTACATACGATACCACGAGTTCGAGTAACTCGCCAGAAATCACCTTCGGATAAAAGCCGTATTTTACCCGGTCTTTGAGAATATCAAAAATTTCGGCATTTTCGTATCTCGGGAAAGGAATGTCTTCAGGAAGGAATACCGAATTCACCCTGGAATCCAGGCAATAGAGGTCCGAAGCGTCATTTACGATTCCAATTATCCCTATCTTTGTTCCGGGGTACTGCTCATGTGCCCTTAAAAGCGAGTACATCACCTCATTGGCATGCCCTTCATAGCAGAGATAATTGAGGTCATCCAGAGCAACAAGCAGAACTTTCTCCGAAGAAACTAGAAAATTAACTACGGCTTCAAAGATTTTCCTGAAAGCAACTCCTGAGTTGGGAGGAGAAATTCCAAAAAGCTTCCTGTAAATCCTGGACATTACTGCAAAACGTGTGGAATCAATCTGACAGTTAACTTTGACAGTAACGACACCGGTTGCATGAGCTTCAACTTCCCCGAATACCTTCATAACTGCACTGGTCTTTCCTGTTCCAGGAGGACCTACAAGCAAACAATTCAAAGGCCGCATACCGCGCAGGGCTGGCTTGAGCGCAAATCTGAGCCCATTTAATTGTGACTCCCGGTGAGGAAAATATTCAGGGAGATAGTCAGGCTCAAGCACAGACGGGTCCTTAAATAGGGTCTCATCCCAGAGTAGTATATCATTACCTGTCAAGAGAAGTTACTCCAGAGGTTATTAATCTGTTATTATTAATAATTGAAAGCTCAAATATTGAAAGCTTAGTAATATTGAAAGCTCAAATATTGAAACTTCGATAATATTGAAAGCTCAGTAATATGAAAGTTCGAGACCGTAAAAGTATTTTTGTCTGGAACTTAGATTACCGAGTTACAAAGTCAGAAATAAGGTAGTTTTGCATTATGAATTAAGTGATTTCTAAACAACCAAGCAAAATTTCACATGAATAAACTTTACTTAGTAAGAGAGGTTCAGATTTAGTATTAATAAACTAAAATTTGATTTAATGAATCTTCCTGATAAGCCAGATTTTAAGAATATCCTAATATTTTTTAAATTTTTAGTAGATATGTTTTACTGCATTTATCTTTTTTGAATTGTTACTTAATAGAACTATTTCAGCCGGAAAAATAATGAGCCAGTAATATGAGCTATTATTTCGAGCCAGTAATGAGAATCAGTAGTACGAGCTAAATATACGAGGTAAGAATCTCAAAAAGGTTAATTTCCTGATATTTTATTTAATAAATCGTATCCTCTTCAAATTGAGTGGAAATCCCTCAATTTCCACTCGCTGATCTTTTTTCTCTGATGAGTTGGGCCAGAGATGGCATCTCAAATGTACTGCCTACTCTATCACATATGTACTGATATGCACTTACCCCCAGTTTCTTTGCTGTCTGAACAATCGTCATAAATGTGTCATTTGCCTTAGTTCCTTCCTCTGTTATGGTTTGAAGGCTCACATCTCTTTTTCTGACTTTTGCCCTTGCTGCTAATTCCGCTGCATTGTTATGCAGCGGAACCTCTGGCAAAACCAGTACCTTTAACAGCTGTTCCTTTTTCTCTTTCGTCTTAGCGATTCTTTCATCCAGCTGTTCATATCCTGTTTTGGTAGAAAACAACTTATCAAACTTAATGGATAATTGCTCCGCTACCTCTGAATCTGGGTTTATTCTAAACTTACAAAGTTCACCATAAAAGTCCCAGTAAATGTCCAGAAAAGCTTCCAGCTTTTCTCTATGATAAGGAACTATTGGCCTTAATTTCTTGTAGTTTCTCCCATCATGAATCCAGCAAAGAGCATGATGATATGTAATTTGCCTGAATTGACGTGCATCATCACTCAAAAGTGTGGTAACCACATGTATGTTTGTCATCTGATGATAAGCTGCAATTGCACAGGCTTCAAGAACTTTCTTCTTAGTAGTTTTATGTCCATTAATTGAAAAAACACAATCCAGTTTCCGACGCATTTCGTCGTCACTGAATATCTTGTTTTTAAAAAAAGAGAGTTTTTCCATCCAGATTTGGGAAACATTAAATGTTTTCATCAGATCAAATGCTTCAGTATTAAAGCAGTACGTTTTTTCTTTTCCACATAAAAGCACATCTAAAATGGTTTCACGATTCTTATTGGGAACTGTAAAATAAGCGGTATAATAAGGATTACAAAGAATCTGAGTATAATAATTGACACCATTAACTCTTGCGCCTGTATCATCAATCTGCTGATAAGAAGTAGCCTTAAGACCTTCCAGAAAAATATCAGCTTTTTCCTGATGAAAGATATCAATATCTTTTGTCAAGATTCGAGAAATAGTGGCTTTAGATATATGAATACCAATATTTTCCAGAAATTCATTTATTTTGGGCTCTGAAACATTAGCAACATGATAAAGAGTGATTATAAGAGATTTGATTCTAGGACCAAATTCACCCTTTATACTTTCTGGAAGTTTACCTGAATATGTTTTGTGCTCAGAAGGAGAATAAAAAATCTCAATCATGTAGTTGGTGTTTACAGGCTTTATTGATACATCTTGAATTATT
>Ga0183101_1000196_pt5 | contig 24768 bp, 19 predicted proteins | sample Biomet3_FD_127790 | JGI IMG/M metagenome (GOLD analysis project Ga0183101, IMG submission 127790) | Microbial communities from bioreactor (seeded with sewage sludge) at LBNL, California, USA - Biofuel metagenome 3 | ecosystem: Engineered > Bioreactor > Anaerobic > Unclassified ...
GGAAAGCTATAAGTAATCTATATGCAGTAGGAGAGAAAGTTGCAGCTGTTATACTAGAGCCAATACAAGGTGAAGCAGGGATTATCATTCCACCAGAAGGTTATTTGCAAGAAGTTCGTGAAATATGTGATGAATATGGAGTTGCTCTGATATTTGATGAAATTCAAACTGGAATGGGCAGGACTGGAACAATGTGGAGATGCGAAGCAGAAGGTGTAACTCCTGATATCATGACCTTTGGTAAGGCGTTTGGTGGAGGAATAATGCCAATAACAGGTATTATATGCAGACCTAAAATGTGGACACAAGAATTAGTGGACAATCCATGGCTTTTAGGATCACCAACTTTTGGAGGAAATCCAGTTTGCTGTTCAGCAGCGCTTGCTACAATAAAATATATGCTAGAAAATGATGTTCCAGGACAATGTAAAGAAAAAGGTGAATATTTAAAGTCAGGGTTAGAAATGTTATGGAAGAAGTATCCTACAGTTATAAATGAGGTAAGAGGTACCGGCCTTATGTTAGCAGTAGAGTTTCGTGAAAGTGATATAGGATACTCTGTTGCTAAGGGCTTATTTAAAAGAGGCGTTATGACTGCAGGAACTTTAGTAAATGCTAAATGCATCCGTTTTGAACCAGCAGCTGTTATTTCAAAAAAAGATATGGATAATGTTATTGAGAGAATGGATGCAGCATTGGAAGATACAAAAAAGGAATTTAATATTTAGAAGTAAAGATGCTATATATCAATGTATATAGCATTTTTTTCATGACAAGGAGATATGTGCTTATGAGACAATTAATGCTAGGTCCTGTGATATATAAATATAATGATTGTAAAACTTTTTGTAAGGATTTTCACATAGGCAAAGATGATCTGATAATTACAGGAAAAGAAATATATAATAATTGCTTGAAATTTAATGTAAATGAGGCAGCAGTTCTGTTTAAAGAGAACTATGGAATTGGAAATATGTCTGAGGATATCGTTGAGAGTATGTATGAACATGTTAGAAGAATATCTCATGAAAGGATTATTGCTATTGGGGAGAAATGTATTTTAGAGATCGGAAAATTATTTTCCTTAACAAATATTTCTCCAGTTGTAGATTTATACAATAATAAGTTAGAAATAATTAAAGAAAAAGAATTGGTATTAGTCCCAACTAAACTTGGTATCGGAAGTGAAGTAAATAATGTTTCTGCATTAGAATTAAAAGAAAATAATATTAAAGTAAGCCTTGTTGCAGATGAATTATATGCTGATAGTACAGTTATGATAACAGAATTACTAAGCAAATTACCACTAGACATGCTTATAAGTAGCTCTATAAATGCATTAATTCATGCCATTGAATCGTATTTATCTTCCAGAGCAACTGAATATACTAGGCTTTTTTCTTTAAAAGCTGTTGAAATACTATTTACAAGCTATAAAAATATTATAAACAAGGAAATGGTTATGAGTAGTCATATATTAGATGACTTTCTTTTAGCAGGCAATTATTCAGAAATTGCTTTTGCAAATACAGGTGGGGAGGATTTAGATTTAATTAAGCAGGCATTAAGAAAAAAAGATAATACAGTTATGTATGGAGAAGCTAATTATATTACGCTTGTGGAAATGATTAAATCTTATCAGGGTATATATCCTGATAGTGAGATTAGAACATTGAGTGGATTTTTTGCAAATTTGTTAGAGTGCGATACTAGCGAAGTGTTTGAACAAGTAGAAAATCTATTATGCAAACTAATTGTAAAAAGTTCATCAATTAAGAGGCGATAGATTAAATATAAAAGAAACAAATATAAATTATAGAAATTTATAAAATTAAGTAAAAGATAAAAAGTCTTAATGATAACAATAATTTAGATCTATAAATAAATTAGGACAATAATATAGATACTATTTTACATTAGATCATGATATCAAAAAAAGTATGGAGTTTAATAAAAATGCTCTATATTTTTTTGATATAAAAGAAATTGTAATTGGAATAATAAGTTATATCCTTATAATAAAAAGAATATGATATTGATCATTAGAAACTAGTTAAAATAACGAATATTTAGATTTATAATGCATATATTTAGTTCATCATAATGGTAATATTTTATGAAATTTATATAGAGTTGATATTATCTATTTCAAATATAATGTTGACATTTTTAGAGAATGAGATTATTATTATAGTATTATATTGAGAATAAATTAAATTTTATGGAGTAAAGATTAAATATTGATAAATAGATAACAACGGAGTTATTAGACATTTTAGTTTTGTTTAATGACTCCATTGCCATAATATATTGAAATTTTTAAGCGAATGTGGAAGCGCTTCCAAGAAAACAGAAAATATTTAAAATTTTATTAAAAATTTTAAATATTCATACAGAATTTCCAAATATTAAAAAATAAATTATATAAAATAGAAAAGAAGGAGAGAAATACATGTTAAAATATATTGGAAAAAGATTTCTTATAAGCCTTGTAACGATATGGGCTATAATCACAATAGTATTTTTTCTAATGAGACTTATGCCAGGGGGACCATTTGATGGTGAAAAGTTAACACCACAAATTAAGGCAAATATGGAAGCCAAATATGGAATGGACAAGCCGGTATTAGAGCAATATGGGATGTACATGAAGAATTTAGTTCAAGGAGATTTTGGCGAATCAATGACTTTTAAGGGAAGAGGCGTTACAGATACTATAGCTAAATCTTTTCCAGCATCTGCAAAAATTGGAGGCGTAGCAGTAGGAATGGCTGTGATAACAGGTATAATTCTTGGAGTGCTTGCAGCTCTTAAAAATGGAAAATGGCCGGATAAATTAATAGTGTTCATTTCTACATTATGCATAACTATACCAAGTTTTGTAATAGGTGCGGTTTTAATATATGTACTAGCAGTTCAGTTAGGGTTATTACCAGCGACTGGATTCGGAGAATGGGATAATTATGTAATGCCATGTATGGCACTAGCAGCAGCACCATTATCATTTATCACAAGACTTACAAGAAGTAAATTAATAGATGTATTGAAAGCTGATTATATAAGAACTGCGAAAGCAAAAGGCTTAAGCAAAACTACAATTATATTCAAACATGCATTGAGAAATTCTTTGATACCAATAGTTACATATATTGGACCATTAATAGCAAGCATATTAACAGGAAGTTTTGTAACAGAAAAGATTTTTGCGATTCCAGGGCTTGGAAATGAATTCGTACAATCAGTTACAAATAGAGATTACAGTATGCTGCTTGGAGTAACTATATTCTATGGAACAATGTTAGTATTTTTTGCTTTCTTTGTAGATGTAATATACGTATTAATTGATCCAAGAATAAAACTACAAGATGCAGAAGTTTAGGGAGGAAGAGAAGATGGAAAATGGATTAAAAGTTAAAAAGGATTTATTTACTCCTCTAAGCGAAGAAGAAAAGAAAATTGAGGTATCAGTAAGACCAAGTATTAGTTATTGGAAAGATGCTTGGATGAGATTGAAAAAAGATAAGTTTGCTATAATATCACTTGTTGTAATAGTAGCTGTAATCCTTGGAGCTATCTTTGTTCCATGGTTATCTAAATATGATTATGCGGCAAATGATTTATCATCAACATATTTGAAACCTTCAGCAGAACATTGGTTTGGAACAGACAATCTTGGAAGAGATTTGTTCGTTAGAAACTTTTATGGAGCAAGATATTCACTTCTTATTGCGGTTTTAGCGGCAGTTATTAATTTAGTAATAGGAGTATTTTATGGTGGAATAGCTGGTTTCTTTGGTGGAAAAGTAGATGCTATATTAATGAGAATAGTTGATATAATATATGCAATTCCGTTAACTATATATGTAATAATATTTATGGCTATTTTAAACAAACCAGGTTCAGGCGGAAGTGGGCTTCTTACAATAGTAATAGCACTTTCTATATCGTATTGGATTGGAATGGCTAGAATAGTTAGAGGTGATATACTTCAATTAAAGCAACAAGAATTTGTTCTTGCAGCAAAATCATTAGGTGCATCAAATGCAAGAATATTAATAAGGCATTTAATACCTAACTGTATAGGGTCAATAATGGTTACATTAACACTATTAATTCCTGAAGCAGTATTTACTGAAGCATTTTTGAGTTTTATCGGTCTTGGAATAGCTGCTCCAAGAGCATCTCTTGGAACTTTAGCAAATGAAGCAATGGTTGGTATTTATACATATCCATATCAATTAATATTTCCAGCAGCGATGATTTGTATAATTATATTAGCGTTTAACCTTTTTGGTGATGGATTGAGCCAAGCATTAGATCCTAAGAACAAGAGATAGGAGGAAGAAAGAATATATGGAAAGATTATTGGATGTAAAAGACCTACAAACTTCCTTTAAAACTAGTGCTGGTGAAGTACACTCAGTAAGAGGAGTATCCTTCTACTTAGAAAAAGGAGAGGCATTGGGAATAGTTGGGGAATCAGGTTGTGGTAAAAGTGTTACTATGATGTCTATCATGAGACTTCTAGCTGACAATGGAAAAATTGTTGGTGGAGAAATACATTTTAATGGAAAAGATATCTCTAATATTAGGGAATCTGAAATGGAAACTATAAGAGGTAATGATATAGGAATGATTTTTCAGGATCCTATGACATCATTAAATCCAGTATATACAATAGGCGAGCAATTAATGGAGCCTCTTTTAAAACATAGAAAAATTAGTAGAGCAGAAGCAAAAAAAGAAGCTATAAAGATGCTTGGATTAGTTGGAATTCCAAGTCCTGAAAAAAGAATGAAGCAATATCCTCATGAATTTTCAGGTGGTATGAGGCAGAGAGCAATGATTGCTATGAGTTTAATTTGTGAGCCAAAGCTTATTATTGCAGATGAACCAACAACAGCATTAGATGTTACTATTCAAGCACAAATTTTAGATTTAATGAAGGATTTAAGAGAAAAGCTTAATACTGCAATTATATTAATAACTCATGATTTGGGAGTTGTTGCAGACGTTTGTTCAAGGATAAATGTAATGTACGGTGGAATAATAGTAGAGACTGGAACAACAGAAGATATATTCTACAGAGGGAAACATCCTTATACATGGGGACTTTTAAGAAGCGTTCCAAATCCTAAAGAAGATATAAAGGAAAAGCTTATTCCAATTGAAGGTCAACCGCCAGATTTATTAAATCCACCAGTTGGATGCCCTTTTGCAGCTAGATGTGACTATGCAATGAAGATATGTATTCAAAAGCAGCCTCCATTATTTGAAGTAGGGGAAAAACATAAAGCGGCATGTTGGTTATGCCATGAGGATGCACCAGAAGTTGAATCACCTATAAGGAGGATAAAGTAGTGGAAGCTAATAAAGATATAATTTTAGAAGTTAAAGACTTATGTAAATACTTCCCTGCAAAGAAGGGCTTATTTAAGGGTAATAGCTATGTTAAGGCTGTAGATAGAGTTTCATTTACAATTAAAAAGGGAGAAACTTTAGGACTTGTAGGTGAATCAGGTTGCGGTAAGACAACTACAGGAAGAACAATACTGAAGCTTTATGAGCCAACATCAGGACAAATAATATTTAATGGAAAAGATATAACAAAGAATTCAGTAAAAGAAATGGTTCCGTTAAGAAAAGAAATGCAGATGATATTTCAAGATCCATATGCATCTTTAAATCCAAGAATGACTGTTGGGGACATAATTGGAGAAGCTATAGATATTCATAAATTGCTAACAGGTGAAGCAAGAACAGAAAGAATAAGGAGTTTATTATCAAAAGTTGGGCTTGCTAGTGATCATATAAATAGATATCCACATGAATTTTCAGGTGGGCAAAGGCAAAGAATTGGTATTGCAAGGGCATTAGCTGTTGAACCATCACTAATAGTTTGTGATGAACCTATATCAGCTCTGGATGTTTCTATTCAAGCTCAAGTTATAAATATGCTTGAAGAGCTTCAAGAGGAACTCGGGTTAACTTATCTATTCATAGCGCATGATCTTTCAATGGTTAAGCATATATCAACTCATATTGGAGTTATGTATCTTGGAAGAATGGTTGAAAAGGGAGAAAGTAATAAAGTTTACTCTGAAGGATTACATCCATATACACAAGCATTGCTTTCAGCAGTACCAATACCAGATCCAGATGTGGCTAAGAATAGCAAAAGAATAGTACTTGAAGGAGATATTCCATCGCCAATAGATCCACCGCCAGGATGTAGATTTAAAGGTAGATGTAAATATGCAAAGCCAATTTGTTCAGAAGTTGATCCAGAGTTAAAGGAAGTAAAGCCAGGTCATTTCGTGGCATGTCACTTGTATGATAACTAATGTTTATCAAGAAAAGTAATTAGTTAAAGTTCAATAATGATTAAGAAATAAAAAAATAATTAGATATTTAGCATACTGTTAAAGAATTTTGGGAAAAATGATTTAAACAGATATAAATAATAAATAATAAATTAAGGGGGAATATAAATGAAAACAAGCAAAGTAAAACAACTTTGTGCAGTAGCTTTAGCAGCAACACTTGGAATGTCAATCTTAGTTGGTTGTGGTTCAAATAAAGGTGGAGATAAAGCAGCTGCAAGTAAACAAGAAATAACTTATAATTTAGGAGCAGATCCAAGAACTTTGGATCCAGCATTGTGTACGGACACTACAGGAACTACCGTATTAGCAAATGCTTTTTCAGGTTTAGCTGAATTAGATGAGAATGAAAAGGCGATTCCAGGTCAAGCTGAAAAATGGGATGTATCTGATGATAAACTAACATATACTTTCCACCTAAAAAAGGATCTTAAATGGTCAAATGGAGATCCAGTTAAAGCAAGTGATTATGAATATGAGTGGAAGAGATTATTAAATCCTGAAACTGCTTCAGAATACGCTTATGCATTATACTATCTTAAAGGTGGAGAAGCTTATAACAAAGGAAAAGGAAGTGCGGATGCTGTTGGGGTAAAGGCAACTGATGATAATACACTAGTTGTTACTTTAGAAGCTCCATGTCCATATTTCTTAGAGTTAACAGCACAATCATACTACTTCCCAGTAGATCAAAAGGTTGTTGAAAGTAATAAAGATTGGGCAAATGATGCAAAAACATTAGTTTCTAATGGTCCATTCAAAATCACAAATTATACAATAAAAGACTCAGTAGTTTTAGAAAAGAACGAAAATTACTATGATAAAGATAAAGTTAAACTTGATAAGTTAAACTTAAAATTTGTTGCAGAAGAAACATCAGCATGGGCAAGTTATAAATCAGGTCAATTTGATGTAGTTGATACAGTTCCAAAATCTGATGTACAAGGTGCTTTAAAAGATGGAAGTGCTAAGTCATTCCCTAATTTAGCAACATATTTCTTATCAATAAATGTTTCAGATAAGGCAAAAGCTGTAGATCCAAATGCTGCTAAGGTTTTAAGTGATCCAAAGGTAAGAAAGGCTTTAAATCTTGCAATTGATAGACAATCAATTGTTGATAATGTTACTAAGGCTGGCCAAATTCCTGCTCATGGTATTGTAGGAAAAGGAATTATAGGTCCAGATGGAAAAGACTATACAGAAAAAACTACTTATTTTGATCCAAAGGGAAATGTAGAAGAAGCTAAAAAATTATTAGCTGAAGCTGGATATCCAGATGGTCAAGGATTACCAACACTTCAACTACTTTATAACCCAGAGTCCGGTCACGGTGATACAATGCAAGCAATTCAAGATATGTGGAAAAAGATAGGCGTGAATGCTGAACTTCAAAGCCAAGAATGGAAAGTATTCTTAACAACAAGAGTTCAAAAGCAATTTGAGCTTGCAAGAGATGGTTGGAATGCTGATTATGTCGATCCTATGACTTTCTTAGATATGTTCCAATCAACATCAGATCAAAATAATTGCGGATATAACAACCCATCATACGATGCTTTAATTGATGCTGCAAAGAAAGAATTAGATCCACAAAAGAGATTTGATATAATGCATCAAGCAGAAGATATGTTAATGAATGATATGCCAGTTATTCCTTTATACTATTACACTAGAACAATAGGTATAAAAGATTATGTTAAAGGCGCTAGAGTATCTGTAATGAACACTATCTACTTTAAAAATGCTTATGTAGAAGGTAAAAAATAATAAACTTTAGTTAAATAAATTGAAAGAGCTACTTTAAATATGCTTATATTTTAGAGTAGTTCTTTTATTTTTTAGGGAAATATAATTAAGTTAAATCCGAAGATAGCTCTTAAAAATAATAGAAATACGCAATCTCAAAAGTGGAGCATGTCCCTATAAAGAAAACTATTTAATATATTCTATTGCAAGCGAGTTTTTATGTTTATATCTGAATTAAGTATAAGTACTCGATTACTAGGATTTTGAAAATATATACTTTAAGATTTATATTAAGCAATTTTTAAGACATATTTACATAGATTTAACAGTAGAAAAGCATCAATATTAAAATCATAATTTGGCCCATAAAGTATTGAATTAAAGCCAAATAAGTAGTAAAATAAAAAAGATAGGATTTAAGAAGTGAAATAAATATTCAAAGTCCAAGGATAAAATTTAAAGTTTATTATAGAGTAATTTATATTGTGCAGAAGCTTAGAATTATATAGAAATATAAAGAATTTAAGTCTATGCAATTTTTTTAGCTCTACAATTCAGATAAGTTTAATAGGATATGGAAATTGGATATTGTTTATGGCACTTTAGTAGTGGAATTATAATTAATTGTGTGAATTTATGTTAGCTATTATGAAAAGGCGGATAATTTATCTGACTAATAATATTAGTAGTTAATAACTATGATATAACAATTAGTTATTGTTTGAAGCTTATAAATTTTATTAGAAATATTAGCAATAAGCGTATTTAAATTAAGGGGGATTTTAAACATGATCAAAGTATTAACAAACGACGGATTAGAAAATGCGTCAATTGAGGCATTGAATGGATTGGGAGTAGAAGTTGTCAATGAACACTTTAACCAAGATATATTGGGGGCGAAATTAAAGGAATTTGATGCAGTTGTTATTAGATCAGCTACTAAGCTTACAGCTGATGTATTTGAAGCAGAAGCAGGCGGAAATTTAAAATTGGCTATTAGAGCTGGTGTTGGAATAGATAACATAGATATTCCTGCTGCACAAGGAAAAGGAGTAACAGTAAGAAATACTCCATCAGCAAGCTCAGATTCAGTTGCAGAACTTGCAATTGGTCATATGTTTGCACTTGCAAGATTTATTGCGATATCTAACTACACTATGAGAAATGGTGAATGGAATAAAAAGAAATATGAAGGAACTGAAATTGCGGGTAAAACACTTGGAATCGTTGGAATGGGAAGAATAGGTCAATCTTTAGCTAAAAAGGCAACTGCTTTGGGTATGAAGGTTGTATATTATACAATTGAAGGAAGACATGATGATTTAGATTATGATTTTGTATCTTTAGAAGAAGTATTAAAGGTTTCAGATTTTATTTCACTTCATGTACCTTATGATAAAGCGGCTGGTTCACTAATAGGAAAAAAAGAATTGGAATTAATGAAGAATACAGCATATCTTATTAATTGTGCTAGAGGTAAGGTTGTTGATGAAGCAGCATTAATAGAAGCACTTAATAAAGGTGAAATTGCTGGAGCTGGTATTGATGTATTTGAAGAGGAGCCAACTAAGAATGAAGAATTAATTAACCATCCAAAAGTTAGTGCTACCCCACACATTGGAGCTGCAACTAAAGAAGCTCAAACAAGAATAGGTGAAGAAGTAGTTTCAGTAATAAAGGAATTCTTTAATCTATAATTTAGGAGGAATTTTTGATGGCGATAGTTAAAGCTTTTAGAGGAATTAGACCAGTTAAGGAATTAGCTTCAAAAATAGCAGCTTTACCATATGATGTAATGAGTAGTGATGAAGCAAGAGAAATGGTGGTTGGAAATCCACACTCATTTCTACACGTTGATAGACCAGAAATAGATTTAGATCCAGAAATAGATGTACATGATCCTAAGGTATATGCAAAGGCTAAAGAAAATCTTGATAGAATGATAAGAGATGGAGAATTTATTCAAGATGAAGAACCTTGTTTATACATATATAGGCAAATAATGAATGGAAGATCTCAAACAGGAATTGTATTCTGTGCATCTATAGATGATTATATGAATAATATAATTAAAAAACACGAGTTTACAAGGGCGGATAAGGAACAGGATAGAATTAATCATGTTGATTATTGTGATGCAAATACTGGGCCAATTTTCTTAACATACAAGGAAGATCAAATTGCATCAGAAATAATAGATGCTTGGATTCAGAATGAAAGTAAAAGAAAACCTATATATAATTTCGTAGCCGAAGATGGTATAACGCACATTGTATGGGTTGTAGATAATGAAATTATTATAGACGAAATAGTTGACCTATTTAAGGAAATAGATTATTTATATATTGCAGATGGTCATCATAGATCGGCTTCTGCTGTAAAGGTTGGGCTTAAAAGAAGAGCTGAAAATCCAAATTATACTGGTGAGGAAGAGTTTAACTATTTCTTAGCGGTTGCATTCCCTGATAATGATCTAATGGTTATGGATTATAACAGAGTTGTTAAAGATTTAAATGGAATGACTAAAGAAGAATTGATTACGAAGTTAGAGGAAAACTTTATTGTAACTAAATCTGAAAATAATGTGCCTGTAAAGCCTGCTAAGAAGCATACATTTGGGATGGATGTTGAAGGAGAATGGTATTTATTAGAGGCAAAAGATGGGACGTTTGATGAAAATAATCCTATAGCGCAACTTGATGTCGCAATTCTTCAAAGCAATGTGTTAACACCAATCTTAGGAATTGAAGATGTAAGAACATCAGATAGAATTGACTTTATAGGCGGTATTAGAGGAATCAAAGAGCTTGAAAAGAGAGTAAATTCAGATATGAAGATTGCTTTTTCTATGTATCCAACAGAGGTTCATGACATTATGGATGTTGCTGATATTGGAGAGGTAATGCCACCAAAATCAACATGGTTTGAGCCTAAATTAAGAAGTGGATTATTTATTCATGAATTAAAATAGTTGTCCCCGTCAAAAAAAGATTAACTAAGAAATAAAAAAGATTGACTACGTGGCGGAGCAGTAAAAAAACAGAATAAAATAGAGAGCATAAAAGCGAGTAGAACACAGCCTTCGGGTCGGTTTTCTTAATTCGAATTTATGCTCTTTTTTTCGTTCATTTTATAGGCTCTTTTTAGTTTTTATTCAATTTTCCTTCATTATATATAGTCATACTTTTTTTAACGGCTCCTTCCTGGCTACTGCCTTTGTAGTAGTAAAGGTGAGCCTTCAGAGTCATATTACCAGTTTCTTGCTTTATGCAATCTTTTTTTACGGGAACAATAATTGCCCACGTCAAATAATCTTTGACGACATCATAAAAAGTTTGATTACTTAACAATAAGGATTGGCGAAGTCAGGATTAAGAGATAAGAAAAAAGAATCAATAATATTGATTTTTATATTGAAATTTAAATAGAAAAAAATTAGAGGTATAAGATTAAAGTATTGATTTCCAAGGCTTGAGAGAGTATTGAAATAAGATATTGATAAATCTTATCCCTCTTCTTATATCCTTTTCTGTTCAGTTTTCTGCAAACTTTATTATAAAAAAACTGTGATTAGTGTGGATATATTAAAAGCAAAAAGGAAGGTTTTGTGGACAATTTTTCTCCAGACTTTATTATAAAGTGTGTATGATTTGAAGATTTGATGGTAGGGATAGATGGTACTGGAAAATTTCAGGTGTAGTAAATCATTTTTATAAAGCCCTACTAAGAGTGATGTTTCCAGTTTACTAATTTATTCAATCTTTTTTATGGGAATATAGTTAGGATTTGATTTATGAATTTAAAAATTATTAGAAATAATAAAAATTAATTTATAGTATTACTAAAGGAATTTAAGTGGAAAAGATCAGTAAAACAAATATAATTTTTTATAAATCAAAAGTAAGCATAAGCAATATATAGATAATCATACCATGTTAAGATATAATTTAGATAAGGATATTCATAGCTAATTAGATTATATATATTTATAATTCATGATAAAGCTCTGTGCACAAAAGCTATTGGGATATATGGAAGAGCGGATAAAATATATAAATTAGGTACAAGACATAAAATATGGATAGCATACTTATTCGTTATTTGGGGATCTGCATAAAAAATAATAGGAGTGGAGTTATGTACGTTGCAATAATCACTAGTTTTATATTATTTATAGATTTTGCATACATCGATTTATTGCTTAATAGGAAAAGGAGCATTAAATATTCTATATTTATATTTGTAATTAATTATTTGATAATAATATTTGGATGTTTTATTTTATCTACTTTTTTTGAAGATAGTATTTATTATAAATATGCTTCGGTATTTTTGGGGGCTACTATGTTTATAACCATTTATTTGGTTTTTGAAGAATCTATTTTAAAAAAAATATTTACTATGTTTACTGTATGGATACTATCACATATCATATTAATAATATCATCTTATATAATAAGTTTAGTTTATATTGAGGATTATAATTTATACACATCTTATTTAATGTCATTAAGAATTTTTATTCAATCAGCATTTCTTCCATTGATATATTTGTATATTCGGCATCCATATAAAAAAATGTTGGAATCAGCATCTAATGACATAATAAAGATAATATTTTTTTACAGTATAATAATTTTTTTGTTTCTAAATAATTATTACGATTTTTATAATGATCGTGTAGATTTATATTCGGGGGTTAATAGTTTATTAAATGTAATCATCATTATATTATCATATATAGTAGTGTTTATTGCTATTAGGTCAATAAACAAAAATATGGAGTTGGAATATAAATTTAAAATTATAGATACTCAAGTAGAACTACAGAAACAAAATTACAAAAGTTTAAATAAAGCTATTGAAAGTTATTATGAACTGAAACATGAAATAAGGCATCATATGTTAGTGGTAAAATCAATGATAGATGCAAAAAATTATATAGCAGCTTCAGAATATATGGAAAAACTTACTGAAAGTGAAATAAGTAAAAATGTAGGTATATTATGCAAAAATTTTACCGTGGATTCAATTTTGAAATATTATATGAGTATTGCAAGGAAGAACGATATTGATTTTAAGGTGAATTTAAATATACCTGAAGATATTAACATAGATAAGCTTGACTTGTCTATTGTTATAGGTAATTGTGTGAAGAATGCAATTGAAGCTTGTGATAATATTAAAGATAAAGGAAAGAAGTATATTAATATAAGAGCTGAAATTAAGGGTTTTCAATTAATAGTTAAGATCAAGAATAGCTTTAATGGACAGATCATAAAAGAGGGAAATATCATAAAGACAAGTAAAACTGAAGATGGACATGGTATTGGGTTGATTAATATTAGAAATATAGTCGAAAAATATAATGGTTATTTAAATATTAAATATGATTATAATGAATTTGAAGTAGATATTATTATGAATTATAACTAATGCAAATGGGTGATGATAGATATGATAAATATAGCAATTTGTGATGATATTATAGGAGAACTTGAGATGGTATCTTCCTATGTATCAAAAAATATTAAAGACTTAGATATACCTTTTAAAATAAGTTCCTTTAGGGAGGGACAAGATCTTATTGAAAATATAAATTCATCGAAGCAGAACTTTGATATAATATTTTTAGATATTTATATGAAATTTTCTAATGGAATTGATATTGCAAGGAGAATAAGAGACTCTGATAAAGAATGTAAGATTATATTTATAACATCATCAAAAGAGCATGCTATAGATAGCTATGATGTACGTGCTTTGTATTATATTTTAAAGCCTATAAATGAAGAAAAACTTACCAATGCAATTAAAATAGCTGTGGAAAGCTTAAATAAAGAGAATAAACAAGTTATTATAATGAATAAAAAGGGGAACTATAGAATTCCATATAAAGATATTATATATGCAGAAAGTAAAGCAAGAGTTGTAAATATATATATGAAATCAAGTGAGGTCATTAGTTTCTATTCAAAACTTGAGGATTTTTTTCAAAGCCTTAAAGATGAAAGGTTTCTCAGATGTCATAAGAGCTTTGTTGTAAATATGGATTTTATTTTAAAGATAGAAAATAGTTGTGCTTTTATGCTCAATAACATAATTATACCTATAACCAATTCTAAGATAGCCTTAATAAGGGAGAAGTACTATGATTATTTACTAAAATAATCATAAGGCACAGTCAAGATAATAATAAGTCAATTTGCCAATAGATTTTCTATTATTTCTATGTCGGCAAGTAGACATATATATGTTATAAAAATAATTCTTCGTCATTATTACTCAAATATCGCAAGAATTTTAGGCGTAATTATGAATTGTTATTTTTTTCAGAAGCGTGAAAAGATAAGCATACATGAATGGTAAAAAATCATGTATGCTTTTTTGCAAGTTTTTACATTTTAAGCCTTAATTTTTACATTAATGATTTATATGATGAAATGTGTGATATATATATTAATAAATGATGTACATAGTTTTTTTAATGAGTAGGGGGGATTTGCTTAGAAAAAGATTAGATTTTGGCCATAAATTTCAAATAAAGATTTAATAATATTATGTTTATTAAATCTTTATTTGAAATTGAATCAATTGATTTAATTAAATTTTATATGAAGGAGATGTATTTTTATGGTTAGTAAGATTGTTTGTAGATTATCAATTCGTCAAGCTAATATAATTTACAAGTTTTTTAAAGTTGGCTTTATATTTCATAATGGACAAGGTTCTCCATTTATAGATGTTTAGATTCAAAGTTTTTGGATTTTTTTGGAGGTTATTCTTTTTAATCTTCTTATTTTCTTCTGAGTTTTTTGCAAACTTTATTATAAAAAAATGTGATAAATGTGGATATATTGAAGGAAAAAAAGAAGGTTTTGTGGATAGATTTATACAGACTTTAAATGAGATAAAAGGATTCAGAATTTAATAGATAGAAAATTAGAATTGATAAAGGAACTGAAGGATGTTAGCAAAGTGGAATTCCACTAATGCAACAACCCTTTAATTTAGGAAAGTTTCTCTTCTATAATTTCTGGTTCTTCAGAATTATCTATAAAAACATAATAGGAGTATATCAATAAAAGCAAAATTATAAAAATAGCAGAAAATCTATACATAATTGCATAACTTTTATGCTCAGCAATGAAACTTAGAAGAATTGATCCAAGTGTATAGGATAAATCCATGGAAGATAAGAAAGTTCCGTTAGCAGCTCCTTGCCTATTAGAAGGAGATCGGTTTACAGCCCAAGCTTGAAGAGAAGGCTGAACGGCACCATACCCAAGTCCGTAGAATAAGGAGGAGAGTATAAGCATTAAAATAGAGTTTGCATAGGAGAGAGTTATAAGACCTATTATTAAGCAAATTGAGCCGGGTAATATTACTACAGCATGTCCTTTTTCATCAAATATTTTTCCAACAAGAGGCCGTGTTATTAAAATCATTGCAACAAATCCAATAAAATAAATCCAAATAGAGGATATTTTTAGCTCCTGCCCGTATAACATTATATAACTCATAATTCCACATAATGTGATTACAAGAAAAAAGCATAATAAAGAAGGTAAGGCAGCTTTTTTTTCAAAGGAATCTTTTAATGAGCATTTGGAAATCGTATTAGATGTTGAAGAGATTTTTATAGTTGATTTAACTTGACTGAGAAATATAATACCAATACCTACTAAAGTTATTGAAATAAGAACAATATTTTTAAAACTGTATAAATTCATTATTACTATTGCAATCATAGGGGATAATGCCATGGATATTATCATTGAAAGAGAATAGTAGCCCATGCCCTCACCGCGTTTCTCTTTTGGCACAATATTAGAAAAAATTGCAGCAGCACCAGTAGAAGCAAGTCCCCAACCTATGCCTTGAATAACGCGAACCAATATTATTGCATCTATTGGAAGCCAGATATATGATAGTGTGCTTCCAGCAAGTATTAGAGCGCCTAAAAGCAGTAGAGGTTTGATTTCGATCCTATCCATAATATTGCCTATGAATAATCTAACAAGTAAAGAAGTTATTGAAAATGTACTTACAACTAGGCTGGCTTCTAAATTATTACCGCCACATAGCTTGGCATATGCAGGAAGAGTTGGAGTTAACATATAAAAAGCTAAGTATATAAATAAATTTGAAAGTAGCATAAATATATAATTTTTGGTCCAAAGTTTTGATGCATTAAAATGATTTTTTATTTCCATATTGATTTCTCCTTTTGTATTATAGGCTATTTATATTTTTATCAATTTTTAAAAGAACTGCATTATATACTTCCAGTTTTTCAAGAGATATGTCTTTAAGTAATTTATTAAATAAATCTTCTAAAAAAGGAGAAACCTCTCCAACAAGATTTAAACCACTATCTGTTATATGGATTTCAAAAGAACGTCTATCCTCTTTGCTTGGATGTCTTTCAATAAAAGCCTTTCTTTCAAGTATATCAAGTATTCTAGCTAAAGTGGATTGGTCTTTGCCTGAAACTTCAGCTAAAAGTTTCTGACTTATTTTATTTTGTTTAGAGAGTTTTAATAGTACTGTCCATTGCTCGGTTGTAATATTAAATTTTTCTAACTTATTATTTAGATAAGATGTTAATTTTTTAGAAACTTTATTTGTTAACATTCCAATATCTTGATCATAGGATTCAAACATATAATTACCTCCAGTAAATAAAGTTGTTGTAAATATAATTGCTACAACAACTAATTATAAGTATGTTTGAAAAAAAAATCAAGACTAATTTGATTATAGAATAAAAACTATAATGAAAAAAATTTATTAATAATAAAAAGATCCACATTATAAACAAAGTTATCAACAGATTCTGTTGATAACTTTGTTTATAATGTGTGAACAATAACATAAATATTTAATACTTATGCCATTTTTATATTTAATTGGTAAAGATATGTTCGACTAATCAATCGAGAGATATATTTTGACGAAATTAATTTAACAAAAGGAATTATTGTGAAACATATTTTTATTGATTATGAAATTCCGGTCTAAAAATCAAAATCGTGTTGGATATTTTGAGTTATAAATTACTTAAAATTAAATGAATTTAAATGTTGCTGAAGGATTTTAATAAGTTTATATAGTGATTTGATTCTCTAAGAACATGATCAGCAAAGAGTGGTAGAATTATTGATTTTATTTTGCAAGTTAAAAGGCCTTCAGTACTCTGGGCTTTGAAATTTCTGAGATTAGTGGCTGCACTTAAGGTAGTCTCGGTAAGTTCGGACAAATCTTCTGCGGATTTATCCATATCAGAAGCCTCATCTCTCAATGCCTCGAATTCTTTTCCGAAATTATTAGCTATATTGAATAATTCTACTTCGGTAGGATCTAGCATTCCTCTAATAGTAAATGAATGTTCTGCTAACTTATCATCCCAAAAGTTTTCAAGTATTAGTATATCTCTCTTAGTACCAATTCCAACACCACTTTGCAATCGTGTTAGAAGCTCTGTAAATATTATTGCTTCACTAAGCACATGGTTTAGAACTGCAGGATATAAAGTTGTAAATACCTTACAAGATAGGACATCATTTCTAAGTTTTGTTTTAAATTTAATAATCATATTAGTTGCAGCTATAGACTGGTGGTTAAGCATATATACATTATCGGTTAACATAGATGTATCACTATTTCTCATGCCAGATATTAATGACTTTTCCATAGAAGTTATATTAGAGTCTATAAAAATTCCAGTAGCAAATTGAGTAGCCTTTTCAGCATCCATTGTATATTTTGTGATTATTTCATTGGAATCTAATGTTTCGAAAGGGATAACTCCATCTGATAGTAATATGGCACGAGAGAGTAAAGTTGTAAACTCATTTTTAAAGGCATCAGCTTGGCTTATAAGATCTTTGTTCTTTGGTGGTAGGGCTGCTTCAATAAATATCGAGTGTTCCCGCATAATTCTTAGAAAGAATAAGTTTAATTCTAAAGATTGGTTAATAAACTCTTGTTTTGATAGCATTTTCTACTCCTGAATATATTCTTTATATCTTTATTAATATATTCAAAAATAAAAATTAAGTGATATATTAATTTTTATCAATTCGCATTATTATGGAAGCTGGGTGGTAAATAATATATAATAAAATAAAAGTTATATATACTTTAGGATGAGGTAGATAATGAATAAAGAAATATTAACTAAAGGCTTCGATGAATTAGAGATAGGAAAAGATATTAAAGAAAAAGATGATTTTATATTGATTGATAAAGATGGAGTTATATTGGAATATAGAGTCATTTTTACAGAGAAAGAGCTATTGGAATATATTGATGACCATAAAGGTCATACAGAAAATAGAAGTGGCTTATTAGTGACATTTGAATGTAATAATATTTTAGGGGAATTTTATAATACCATATTTTTAAAGAAATTTAGATTTGATAGTTATTCTAATCTCAAAATAGATAGTCATTTACGACTGATACTTAATAATTGTGAATTTGTTGAGGATATAGAATTATTGGGGGGAGATTATAAAAGAATAAAAATCAATAACTGCATAATAAGAAATAACATGTTTGTAAGGTTCATAAACTGTGATAAGTTAAGAATAAGTGAAACTGTGGTTAAAGAAAGCATAATAGTGGAGAATTCTGAGTTTGGAAAGTTCTATGGAAATGCATCTATATTTAAAGAAAATTTGCTTTTTCAAGAAGTTAATATACTGAATGATTTTATCCTTGATAAAATTAAAGGAGAAAAGGAATTATGCTTTGTTGATTGTAGATTTGAAGGATTAAGTAAGTTGGAGCTAGATATAAATGGGGAATTAAGTTTTTTGCAATGTTCTTTTTATAAAAAATCAGAAATTAATTTTGATGATATTAAAGGTAAGTTTAGCTTGTACAAGACTAATTTCTCAGATAAATGTTATCTGGAATATGAACTATTGGAAAACAAAAAGTACAAGCCTCTGATTTTTGATAATGACTTTAAGAAAACAAAATGGAACTTTTTGATTGTATCAGATATATATAAATCTAGTGGAAGGATAGATCAATATCTTGAAACGCTTTATTATTTTAAGAAGTATGAGAGATTAGAGAGAAAAAGTAAAAATAAAGGTAATTTTAATTTGCTGTATTATTTAATTGGTATAACCACAAAGTACTATACAAGTTGGGAGAGAACATTATTGTCTATGGTAGTCGTGATTGTTTCATTTTTTCTACTATACTGTGTCTTTCCTAATTTGCTGATGTGTAAAGATGTTCAATTAAATTCAAAAAATCTATTCATAACAGTATTTGAAATGCTTAAGAATTCGAATTTTGATGCTAATTTTTTAATTAGTAAGTTTGGTAATACATTATATTTTACAATAATAACATTTACAACCGTTGGATATGGTGATATAATCCCGCTAAACTGGATGAAGATGGCTGTTAGTTTAGAGTCATTCTTGGGAGTGTTTTTTACATCGAGCTTTGTAGTATCTCTATCAAGAAGATTTATGTAATGAAAGTAAATATATTAATTTCAAAGTTAAAGTCTTAAAATTAACTCTTGAAAACTTATGAATATCAATAAAAAAATCACTGCATTTTTGCGGTGATTTTTATTTATCAAAGTTCATTAGCTTGACAAATAGTTATTGAATAGTATACTGTATGTTATACAGTATGGTGTTCAATATGCAGAGTCTATAATAATAGGAGGTGAAAACATGGGGGAAAATGATGCTAAAGAAAAGTTGATAGATGTTACTATACATATGATATGTGAAGGCAAAAAGCCTAGTGAAATTACCGTAAAAGATATTACCGAGAAGGCAGGACTTGGTAATGGAATGGTAAACTATCATTTCCAGAGTAAAGATAATTTAATTCGTCTAGCAGTAAAAAAGGTTATGAGTTGTGCAACGAGATCTTTAAGTGAGAAAATGAAATCAAAGAGTAATGAATCATCAATTTATAGACTCACCTTCATATTAAAAGAAGTTGCAAACTTTATTGCAGATAATTCTGAAATTTCTAAGATTGCGATTTTAGATGACTTAGAGAATAATCAGATGACAGCACATTTACTAGGGTCAGAAGAGGAATACAATAAGTGCCTTAGGGAACTTTATGGAGATGACACGCATAAATTTTGGGTTAAGAACTACTTAATTGCAGGATATTTAAATTACATATTCTTAAAGGCAGAAAATATAAAGAATGAAATGGGATTTGATTTCTATAAAAAAGAGGATAGAGAAAAAGCAATTGAGAATTTAGTTAATGAATTAGTCAATTGTAATATGTCTAAGATGAAATAGGTAGGCAAATTTATATAAATATATTGTGGATACTTAAAAATAATAATAGATAAATTTAATATAAAAGGAGTAATTATACTATGATGATTGTAGATAAGGAAAAGTGTGTGGGATGTGGACTTTGTGTTAAAGATTGTTTTCCTAATGATATTGAAATAAATGGGAACAAGGCAGAAATTAAAAATGTTAGATGTATGAAGTGTGGACACTGTATTGCAGTTTGCCCTAAAGGAGCAGTATATACAGATGAATATAATATGGAAGATGTAAAAGATTATAATGAGTCTGAGTTTAAGATAGAATCGGAGAAACTTCTTAATTTTATTAAATTTAGAAGAACTACAAGACAATTTAAAGATAAAGAAGTAGAAAAAGAAAAGATTTTAAAAATTATTGAAGCTGGTAGATTCACTCAAACTGGAACTAATAGTCAAAATGTTTCATATGTAGTTGTGGAAGATAATATTGAATTATTGAAGGAATTGGCTTTAAAAAACTTAAAAACTAGAGGGGAAGAAATACTTAAAAATCTAAATCCACAAACTTTACCTTTCAAGAGATATGCACAAATGTGGATTAAAATGTATAATGACTATAAAGAGGATTCTAAGAAGAATGATAAATTATTTTTTAATGCACCTGCGTTAATTCTTGCAGTTTCAGACTCGACTGTAAATGCTTCTTTAGCGTCATCTAATATGGAGCTTATGACTAATGCTTTAGGCCTTGGAACATTTTTTAGTGGATTCTTTACAATGGCAGCACAGGGAAATGATGAAATAAGAGACTTACTTGGTTTAAAAGGTAAAGAAGAAATTGTAACATGTATGGTTGTTGGATATCCTAATGTGAAATATGTTAGAACTGTTCCAAGAAGAGATGCAAATATCTCTTGGAAATAGGAATTAATATTATATAGTAAAAATAGAGTTATCTTAGATTGGGTTCCCGGTATAAGATGACTCTATTTTATTGATAAAAAATTAAAGATCTTTGTAATACAGCCTAATTATTTATGATAATAAAATAATTAGGCTAAATTAAATATTAAATTAGATTAACATTTATCTTTGCAAGTAAAAGTGAATATTAAAATCAAGGATATTCAATTAGCTTATTTTCGACTACTTGAATATAGTAAAATACAATGTTATCATGAAAATATTATATTTAGCCTAATAAGTTATATTATTACAGATAAGTTGTGTTTATATTTGCTATTTGTAGTATTATGTATATTAATGTAGTTAATTCTAGAGAAAGATAAAGTTTATAGGAGTGTTAATGAAATGAATAGGAATAGTAAGCTGTTTAGAAAGATAGTGATTGGAATTATCATTATGCTTCTACTCCCAACTGTAACTGTTGGATTAGTAGCAATTTTTAAGTCTGATGTTGTTTTGGAGAATAATTTGAAGACTACAAGTGTTCAAACTATTAAAGAAGTTGATAAGGGTTTTTCGCAATATCTAGAAATTTTGAATACTCAATTGAGAGTAATATCGAAAAATGCCAATATCAAAGATTTATCAAATCCGCAAGTAGATCATGCACTAATATCTAAATATGTACAAGGTATGTTTAAAGATACCAAGGATTCAATAAATGGAATTATTAATGCAGGATATGCAACTGAATATGGAGAGCTTGTATTAGATAGTGGAACGATGAATATTAATGATTTCAATTATAAAGAAAGGGAATGGTATAAGAAAGCTAAGGAAGCTGATGGAAAGGTTGTATACATAAAACCATATAAAGATAGCGTAACAGGAAAGCAAGTAATGACAGTTGCTCAAGCTGTTAAAGATAATAATGGACAAATCACCGGGGTAATAGTAATAGATATGTCTTTAGATTCTATGCAAGAATATATTAGTAACATAAAACTACTGAATACGGGATTCATAGTACTAGTTGATAACGATGGGGATGTAGTAGCAAATAACAATAATAATAAAGAGATAGATGATAATATTAGTAAATTACCATTTTGGGAATCGGCTAAAAATGAAGAAAGAGGAGTATATAATTGGGAAAATAATGGGAAGGCATTTTATGCCTGTCAAGAAACAGATGCCTTAACAGGGTGGAAAATGGTAGGTATAATTGATGGCAAAGAAGTAACAAATAATGTTTTAACAATGAAGGTAACGGTTATTACTGCTAATTTATTATGTGTAATTATAGGAATAATTATATCAATGATTTCAGCATCGTATATTGTGAAAGAAATACATAAATTAAAAGAAGCGTTTAGTACAGTAGCCGAAGGAGACTTCAGTAAAAGAATAATTGTAACGGCTAAAGATGAATTCGCTGAACTTGGAGATAACTTTAATTTTATGGTAGAGAATATCTCGAAGTTATTGAAAGGAATTCAAAATACATCATCTGATTTATTGGAGGCATCAGGAAATATATCTAGTATGTCTGAGGAAACAACTGCATCAGTATCAGAAGTTTCAAATGCAATACAAGAAGTCGCAAATGGAGCTACAAATCAAGCGCAATCAGCAACAGAGGTTGCAACGAGTACTGAAGAATTATCAAATAGGATAGATGAAGTTGATGGAGAGACTAATCATATTAATGAGTTAGCTGGTGAAGCTGAGAAATTAGGTACTCAAGGATTATCTATACTTAATGACTTAATATTTAAAGCTGAAAAGTCTAAAGAAAATGCAATTAAGTCTGGTGGCATGGTTCATGAAATGGGAGAAAGTATAAATAAAATAAATTATATATCGGATGTAATAGCAGGAATAACTGAACAAACTAATCTTTTAGCTTTAAATGCAAGTATAGAAGCTGCAAGAGCTGGAGAAGCAGGAAAAGGCTTTGCGGTGGTTGCAGAAGAAATCAGAAAACTAGCAGAAGAATCAAAAAAATCTACAGATGAAATAAAAGCAATTGTTTCAGAAATAAATAATAAGAGCGATTCTACTAAAGTAGCTATGAAAGAAAGTAGAGAAATGTCACAGAAACAAGGAGAAGCAATAAAGGAAACAGAAAGTATATTTAATAAAATAGTTGATTCTATAATTCCTTTAACAGGAGCAATAGAAAATATTAAGGTATTAAATGAAAAAATGAATTTAAATAAAGAGGAAGTTAAGACACAAATTGAAAATATAGCAGCGGTTTCAGAGGAATCAGCATCAATATCGGAAGAGGTTACAGCATCAGCTCAGGAAGTAAATGCAACAATGGCAGAATTAACAGAGTATGCTGGCAATTTGCAGCAAATATCATATAAATTGCAAGAGGAATTAAAGATGTTTACTGTAGAATAGTATTTTAAATAGGAAGACATTGATATAAAGAAAGCCGTCTTTTATAAGTGTATATAAATATATTTAGACACTTATAAAAGACGGCTTTCCCTATATAAGATATTATTTTTACTACATCATTTCTAACATTTGTTTTATTATTCTAGTAGAATTTTTAACTGCGATTGGTACAAATTTCTCATAATCCATATGAGCACCATTATTTGCGTTATCAGAAATAGATCTTATAACTACAAAAGGAATTGCGTTTAGATAGCAAACTTGAGCTATACTAGCGCCTTCCATTTCACAAGATATTGCTCCAAACTCCTGATCAAGCCAATGAATTTTTTCTATATTTGCTATGAATTGGTCACCAGAAGCGATTCTTCCTGTAAAACTATTTAATTCTGCAATTTTCTCGCATGCATTCTTAGCTATAGAAACCATTTCTTTATCACATTTAAAGTCAAATGTATCGAGTCTTGGAATCTGCCCAACCTTATCTCCGAAAGCTGTAGTATCCATGTCATGTTGAACTAAATTTTCAGCAACAACAATATCACCAGGATAAATTTCTTTTCCTATTCCACCAGCAACTCCTACATTGATAATTTTATCTACTTTGTATTCAGATGCTAATATTTGAGTGCAAATAGCTGAATTAACTTTACCGATACCGCAAACTACAGCTACAACATCTTTTCCATATAATTTTCCTTTGTGGAAAGTCATATTAGCCTTATCTTTTTTTTCTTCAATAGTTAAATCATTTAGTAATAGTTCTAATTCTTCTGCCATAGCAGCAATTATTCCAATAATCATATATAAAGTGAGCCTCCTAAAATAATTAATTGATAAATATCATATAACCCTGAATTATTCATAGATATAGTTAATAACATAAGAAAGTTAGTTTTTCATGCTATTAACTATTTCTTTTCTTAATTTTTAATTATTTTTCTAAATATACGTACAGCTTCGCTACGGACTTTAGGTTTTAACCATATCTTACATATTAAATTGTAATCTGAATCAATTTAATAACGGCAGTGAATT
>Ga0183101_1000591_pt1 | contig 24761 bp, 16 predicted proteins | sample Biomet3_FD_127790 | JGI IMG/M metagenome (GOLD analysis project Ga0183101, IMG submission 127790) | Microbial communities from bioreactor (seeded with sewage sludge) at LBNL, California, USA - Biofuel metagenome 3 | ecosystem: Engineered > Bioreactor > Anaerobic > Unclassified ...
CGCCGCCAGCGTTCGTCCTGAGCCAGGATCAAACTCTCAATAAAAAGTTTAATCTTAGCTTACTCAAATAAAAATTGCTGGTTTACTTAAATGTATTTATCTTATTCTGTTCAATTTTCAAAGACCATTTTTTCTTTCTAAGCCTTCTTGTTACAAGGCTTTACAAGTTTCTGTTGTTTCTGACAGCTTACTCAGTATATCATCGCTTTCAGACTTTGTCAACAACATTTTTTAAAACTTTTCAAACACTTTTTTAAACACTTTATCAGCTTTAAGTTATTGAATTCTGTGCTTTTCAGCGACGAATTACATCTTACCATCGTTATTTTATCTTGTCAACAACTTTCTCAAAAGATTTTTTCCCTTTCCTATAGGTATCTAATAAGATTAAGTTATTTCTAAAATCATGTCTCTTAACGACGTGTTTTATCATATCATCTGCATTATACTTACATTCTTTATTATTTATCCATTTAATGATATTATTCATATTATTCGCCATTTTTCTTCAAATTCATTGTTTTTATTTATATTGACACGCTAGAAGTAGTTGTCCACATAGTCTCTATTATAGTTAAATTTGTATATTATAGCTTTCATTATAATATTTATAGAGTCCCCTATATGCATATCTACTATTTATATAATATCTATACATCTACTTTGTAGGCTAAATTCCCAAATTAAGTTCATTAGGAATCACAACCCATCCTATAGAATTAAAAGCTACTTCCATATCATGATTGCTGCTTTGTGTAAATATGAAACCAGTTTTTATTCCAATTTCCTTCAATTTTGCCAAAGAACGATCTAACATTCTTTTTTCGATCTCATTAACTCTATATTCACTATATATAGCAATATGATATATAAATCCTCTTATGCCATCGCTGCCACATAATAAAGCTCCAATTACCTTTCCATCTTCGTTGCATGCTACAGAACTAGCTTTTGGATTCTTTTTTAAATATGTAATTAATTGTTCTTTAGTCACAGATTCTTCTAAAAATGATGAGCCAAAAATATCTCTCCACAGTTTAATTACTTGGTCTATATCAGATTCCTTCATAGCTTTCACCACTATAGTATTATTCATTTATCCCACTCCATTCCTATTCTTAAGTATTATATATTATTATGTTGCAAAAATACTCTTTCATCATAATTCTAAAAATATTGCTAGAATTTCAGCCATAATTGTGAATTGTGAAATATGCATTGTAAACTGCAACATATATTTAATAGTAACACTCTATTATTTTATTGGATACATAAATATATTAAATATTTTTATATATTTAATATAGATAAATTATAAGTTAGATGATATCTCTCAACTAGAAATAAGCAAGGGTTTAAATCCAAATAATATTTTGATCAGATTTATCAAATAAAATATCACTTAAACTTATATATTTAAAATTAAAAATGCTTTTTACATAGTTTAATCGCCACGTAAAAAGCATTTTTATTATGTTGAATTCATTAATAGTTTAGTATCTATAATATATATCTATAGATATTTAGAGCCCTAAAATTGTAATTATTATAATTAATTTATCTTAAATCTAGCTAATTCTTCTCCTAATTTTTCTGAAAGTGATTGAAGTTCCTCGGCATGCTTAGTGAATCTAACCATTGCAGAATCTATTTCTTCTGTTGATGCACTAACTTCCTCTGATGCAGCTGCAGTTTCTTGTGATATTGATGAAATATTTTCAATTTCAGCTATTACACTTTGTTTACTTCTATTTATATCAACTACAGATGCTTTTACCTCATTAACCTTAGCACTCATTACCCCAATTGATTCTATTATCTCTTTAAATATTTCCAGTGTCTTACCTACTGCTAATTCCTGTTCTTTTACCATATTCTCAGCAGTTACAATGGCACCTGTTGCTTTATCTGACTTATTTCTTATATTTACAATAATCTCCTTTATCTCTTCAGTAGATACTTTAGATTGTTCTGCAAGTTTTCTTATTTCTTCAGCCACAACAGCAAAGCCTTTTCCTGCTTCACCAGCACGTGCTGACTCTATGCTTGCATTTAATGCTAAAAGGTTTGTCTGTTCTGTTATTTGAGATATTTTTTCAGATATAGTATCTATTGTTTTAGTATTTTCAGCCATTTCTTGAACTATTCCATTAACTTCATCTGTAGCATTTTTCGTTTTATCTGATTTTTCTATCAAAGTGTCAATCATAGATAGTCCTCTTGATCCTAATTCCTTAGTATTTGCAGAAAGTTTGTCCATTTCATGTGAGTTTTCATTAATTTCATCCAACTTACCTGATAACTCATTCATTTCTAAAACCCCATGTTGAGCATTCTGAGACTGATTAACTGCACCATGTGAAACGTCTTCTATTGATTTGGATACTTCTTCTATTGATGCTGTTACCTCTTCTGACATATTCGCTAGGTTTGACGATGTCTCTAATACTGTTTTAGATGATTCTGTAACATTTTCTATAAGCTTTGATATATTAGATATCATATCATTAAAAGATTGTGACAGTTCCATAAATTCATCTTTTGTAGATAAATTTATCGATGCAGTTAAATCTCCCTTTGAAGTTTTTTCAAATACTTCTTTTAACTTTTTAATATTTTGTGCTATACCTTTACTTAAAAATAATGATAGCATTATACAAATTATTAATATAACTAAAGATATGTATACTGTTGTCGCAAGTATTGAATTGGTATCATTAGTTACTTCTTTCTCATCAAGAGTAGCTACGACCTTCCATCCAGTAGTAGGGTTTGTCCCATATACTCCAAATTTCTTTGTATTATTAAATTCATATGTTAAGAATCCCGCATTATTATTTTTTACATCTTCCCAAAATGATTGCTTAGATGCTACATCTGTTCCAATTAAATCTTTATTCTTATGCGCTATCATATTTTTACCATCTATATCTGAAACAAATATATATCCGGTATTACCTATTTTCTTAGTTGATATCTTTTCTGTAATTGTATCTAAAGACACGTTCATTGCACATACGCCAACTAATTTCCCATCTTTTTCCACTGCCTTAGCTATAGCTACAACATTTTTCCCAGTTTGAGCACTTTTAAATGGTAAAGTTATTATAACTTGGTCTTTATGTTCTATTGCTTGCTTATACCAATCCCTATCACTAGCCTTATATCCATCTGGCATTTTCTCACTAGGATATATTTCAAATTTATCATCTATACTTGCAAAATATGTACTAAAGATATCGTTATCACTTTCCTTGACATCTTTTAACATACTAGCTATAGCTAAGTATGATTCATCTTTATCCGAATTAACAAAATTATAATTAGTTGATAATGCTTTAGTCATGCTTACAAACCCACTAAAATAGTTATCAATTCCATCATTTAATTCTAAAAGAGTTTGTTGACTTGTAAGTTTCAATTTTTGATTAAGAATCGATTTAGCTTGTTCATTGGCACCAAATCCAAGAATTATCAAAGGAATTAAGCATATTCCTAATAAACTCATAACAAGCTTGGTTCTAATACTTTTTAGTTTAATTTTCTTTAACTTCATTATTATTTCCCCTTTATCGCAAGTATATTAAATATTTATAAATATTGTTGTACAAAATTTTATTGTAAAGTAGTATTACTGTGTTATAAAAACAAAAAAGTCTCATTTCATAAATTTCACAAAATAAGACTCATTATAATTTTAATTATATTAACTTTTACCATCATTTAATCATATTGCCATTATATATGTAGTGTCTTTTATTGTCAATACTTATTATTTTTATCGAAAATTGTTAGAATTCATACTATTTGATTACCGATAAATGTTTTACTGTAAATTAGCAAATATTTTTTAATATATATTTTAATTCACAATGCACATTTCACAATTACAGCTAAAATTCTTGTAATATTTTTAGAATTATCATAAATGATTATTTTTGCAATATATATTCTAAAAAAATTAATTCATCAAAAGCCATCTCAATCTATAAAGCAATGCAAGTTAATTATCTGTTTCTTCAAAAGAACTTATTAAATCTCAGTACACAAAGTTTTCATCAATTTATTAATGCTAAAAAATATATAGGTACAATATAAAATTGCATCATTAAATTTCAGAAATAAATCTGTTACATAAACTCTCAGCAATTTAATATACTATAATTAGTGTATTTTCTGTCAGCCTATTAATTTTCACATTAAGTATTAATTATATGCTTTCACATAAATATTAAATAAGGAGGATTATATATGTTTACTTATATCTTAATATTATTAATTTGCATTTTACTATCAACTATAATAAGTAGATTTATACCTTCCTTATCAGTTCCTATTGTACAAATTGCGATTGGATCACTAATTGCAATAATACATTCAGAATTTAGTATTGAGCTGGATCCTCATACATTTCTAGTAATGTTTATTGCTCCCCTTCTTTTCCGTGATGGGAAAAATGCAGATAAAAGATCTCTATGGAAACAGAGAAGAAATATCCTTTTAATGGCACTAGCTTTAGTTATCGCAACTGTAATATTAGTTGGATTAATTATAAATAAGTTAATTCCATCTATTTCATTGCCTTCAGCTTTTGCACTTGCAGCTGCTTTATCTCCAACTGATTATGTTGCTGTCAGCGTACTTTCAAAAAAAATCTCACTTCCAAGGAAAGTACTTCATCTTATCGAAGGCGAAGGACTTATGAATGACGCATCAGGCCTAGTATCTTTTAAATTCGCATTAGCTGCAGCACTAACTGGAACATTCTCATTATTCGATGCAACTATAAGTTTTTTTATAGTCTCTATTGGGGGAATCATTGCAGGATTAGTTTTAGAGCATATTCTAATTAAGTTCGAGCTTTGGATAAGAAGTCTTGGAATGGAAGATATTACAGTTGAAATACTACTTCAAATTCTAACTCCATTTATAATATATCTTGTATCAGAGGAAGTATTTAAAGTCTCAGGTATATTAGCTGTGGTTGTAGCTGGAATGGTATATTCACTATCATCTAAAAAACTGAAGTTTAGAAATGCTAGACTAAATGCTGTATCAGAAAATACTTGGTCAGTTTTGGCCTACGTTCTAAATGGTCTTATATTTATAATAGTTGGATTGCAACTGCCAAATATAATTAAAATTGCTTTTTATGAAGCTACAATCAATAATTTTGAAGCTATCATTGATGTTTTATTAATAACATTATCCTTACTTACACTTAGATATCTATGGGTTTTATTTATGTATAAGTTTGGAGATAATGCCTGCAAAGCAGAAAAAAGAAGTGTTAAATTTCACGCTGCACTTTTAACTTCCCTTTCAGGAGTAAGAGGAGCTGTCACATTAGCTACAGTTCTTTCGATTCCTTTGGCATTAGAAAATGGTGAACCCTTTCCTGAGAGAACATTAATTTTATTTTTGTCCGTTGGGGTAATTCTAACTACACTTCTTATTACAACTTTCATATTACCCCTATTTGCTAACAAAAATATCCCTAAAGAGACCGATTATTTACAGATAATGAATAAAGCACAGATAAAAGTTTGGGCTAACACTATAAATAAATTAAAATTAGAAATTGATAATAAAAAGTACATTAATATGATTATAAGCGAGTATAAATATCGTATTCATCAATTAAAACGTGGAAATTCTTATTATAAGAACTGGAACAGGAGCAGCAAAGAGGAAAAGAAATGGATGCTTATATGTTTTAAAAAAGAAATTGAAAATACCAGAAAGATGTTACAAGAAAATAAGATAGATGAATCAACTGCATACTTCTATGAAAAATCAGTTAGAAATAAAATCAAATTAATGTCATCAGTTGAAGGTTTTTCGTTGATTTTCAAAGAGGCTTTAATGCGGATTTCTTCTTTAATTTTTAATATTAAAAAACTTAGGTATATATTAAGAGGAATTGAAAACAAAAAAAGAAGTGAACAACAATTAAAAGATTTGGCCATGAAAGACCTTTATTCTACTAATGCAAAATACTTAATTCAATATGTTAAATCTATCATTACTCCTGAAAATGAAGAAACGCTAAGGAAAATAATTTTATATTATCAAGGTGTCTATTGGGTTGCAAGCAAACCAATCTTAGGAAAAGCTAGCAAGTATGAAAAGAAAAAAATTCAAATTAAAGCAATGCAACTAGAAAGAAATACTATACAATCTTTATTTGAAAATGGAGATATAACTTGGAATATAGCATCTGAACTAAGAAAAAATCTAAATTATATTGAAAGTGATGTTTTAAGGTAATAGGCTTATAAAAATAAAAGCCTATTTTCTATTTTCTAGAAATTCATATTTAAGTTAAATCTATGAGAAGTTATTAGAGAGACTAATTCTGAAATCTACAGTTCCAGAGTCACCTACGATTTTTTATGTTATTTTACATTTAGTGTTGCACTTCTAATTCTAAAAAAATGATTTCCATATAGTATAAATTTTTCATTGAGAGATAATCTAATATTGAATATTATAATTTGACAAGTGTGCACGGAGGATTAAAATGAAGATATTAAAAAAGATACTGTCTCTTACTTTCATATCTATATTTTTATTATATATTATTAGCCAAACTACATATGCTAGCCCGGATATTAGTTCTCAAACTCCACTTAAAGTAGGTGTATTCTTAAATAGTTTTAGTGATCTATTTATTTCTAACGTAAAGAAAAACTTAGAGGATATTCAAAAACAAAATGAAAACAAAGTTCAATTTACTTTTTTTAATGCCAATGGAAATCAAGTTATTCAAAATGAAGATGTTGACAAAGCACTCAATGATAATTTTAATCTTCTTGTATTAAATCCTGTCAGCACTAATATGGGTCAGCTTCAAGATACTCTTAATAAAGTAGCACAAAAGGACATTCCATTAATTTTATACTATGCAAAAACTAAACCAATAGTAAATTTTATAAAAAATTATCATAATTCTGTTATTATTGATACAGATGTTGATCAGTCTGGAATTATTCAAGGCAAAATCATAGTAGATACATGGAATGCTAATAAAGAAAATTTAGATAAAAATAAAGATAATATAATTCAATACATTATGTTAAAGGGCCCATCTAATAGTCCGGAAACAATTGAAAGAACTAAATATTCTATATTAACAATTAATGAAGCGGGAATAAAAACTCAAGAGCTTTTATCAATACCTTGCAATTGGGAAGAGGAATGTGGCATAACTTCAATGGAATCAACTTTATTAACACTTGATGGTAAAATTGAAGCAATAATTTCTAATAATGATGCCATGGCAATAGGTGCCATTAAAACGCTCCAAAAATATGGTTATAATAAAGGTTATAACTCAAGAAACATTCCGATTGTTGGTATTGATGGTTTGCCAAAAGCTCAAGAATTAATTAATCAAGGTATTATGACAGGTACTGTTGTACAAGATTCACAAGCTCATGCTAATGCAATTTATACAATAGGAATGAATCTAATTTCTGGCAACAATCCTCTTAATGGTACCAATTATAAATTTGATGAAAGTGGAGTTACAATTAACATCCCTTATCAAGAATATAAACCACAAAAGCAGTAGCTGAATCACCTAGCTACTGCTTATAAAATTATTCCCTAGTTTTTTCTTCCATCAATTCTATAATTGAAGCACATAATAAACAAAAAATACTAAATATAAATTCTATTTTATACCAAATAACTCTAAGCTCCCATTCTGAGTACATATTCTTTAGAATATATATTCTGAACCATGTCTGCTAAGGGGTTAAGAATTGCATACAGTTTAAATTTTTGCTTTACAAAATCACTATATATAATATATCTTTAGATTTGAAACTATCTTTTTATGTATCTTATCCTTGGAATTCGCCATTTAAAAACTGCCCTTGCTTTTTTGTTCCATTTATCAAAATCAATGTGCCTGTCCCATCTTCTCTACCATGTTTGAATTCCCCTTCATATTTATTACCATTGGCATAAACTAATGTTCCTATTCCATTCATTTCTCCAGCCTTACACTCACCTTCGTACTTTGCACCATTTGCGTAATTAAATATACCTCTTCCTTCTATTTTATCATTTACAAATTCACCTTTATAGATATTGCCAGTAGAATAAGTTAGTTCCCCATTGCCTTCCATTTTTCCATTTTTAAATTCACCTACATACACATCACCATCTGTATATGCATATGTACCGCTTCCTTCCATTAATCCATTCTTGTATATGAGCCTTCATATCTATCGCCATTAGGATTAGAATATATCCCTTTACCTTCCATTTCATCATTTGCAAACTCGCCTGTATATTTACAACCATTGGAATAAGTTAATGTACCTTTTCCTTCTCTTTTATTATTTTTAAATTCACCCACATATACATCACCATTTGCATAAGTATATGTTCCTACTCCGTCCTTCTTCTCACTCTTTATCTGTCCAACATATTTATCCCCATTAGAATAATCAATAGTCTTTTCTTTATTAGAATCACATGAAATAAGTAAACCTGAACCAAGTACAAGCAAAATTCCACTTATTATAATGGAAGAATAATTTCTTTTACTAAAAACACCACTTTTCATTTTATTACTCCTTTTTTCAATAACTGTCATTTTTATTTTCCATATTTTTTACATTAATAGCATTATAACATACTATGCTGACATTTTTCTACGGAACTTAAAATTCAAATTTGAGTCAAGTAAAAGTTGGCAAGAATTTTAATAGACCAGCTCATTTTTATGCCCTTCATCCTTTGAGCTAATACACCACAAAGATAGTTTATGTATTGAGTAGATGGTTTTGGCATCCACTTTATCATTTATATAGTATTCTTTACTATTTTTGCCTACTAAAATTATACTCTAACAAAATGCAATATTATATGAATTAAATGATAAAATAAACCCAACAGAAAAACTTATATTCTCTGTTGGGTTTATTTCCATAATTTATTTTATTCTTCTGTAAAATCAAATATAATGATACCTATATTTATCATTGTGGCACAAAAAAGACTATTTGTTGAAATTCCTAATTCCTTAGTTAACATAGAAGTAAATTTCATCATTATCATTGATCTAATAATAATTGCATGATCATATTTCTTAGCTTGATTATTAACTAATTTTTTAAGCATACCTGATCCAGTCCACTTAAATTCATTCTAACTGTTTTTGTTCCTTTTCCTACAGTTTTAAAAACTATAGTTACTGTTCCTTTTTCCTGATCATGATCTACTATGTTATAATATAACTACTGCTTTAATTAAGTCTTTTGGCTTGTCTTTCATTAATAGCAGAGCCTCTTCTATGTGTTCAAATCCATGATATACATGTGTAACTAATTTACTTAGATCAACACGATTATATACTACCATATCCCTTAACATTTCTGCTCTTAGACGCCCTCCTGGACAAAGACCTCCTTTTATAGTCTTGTGAGCCATTCCGCATCCCCATTCTACACGTGGTATTGGTAAAGTATCTCCACTTCCATGATAATTTATATTAGAAATTATTCCTCCTGGTTTAACCATAGATACTGCTTGGGCTAATGTTTCAGAACCACCGCCTGCCATAATTACTCGGTCAACGCCTTTTCCATTCGTTAATTTCATAACTTGATCAACTATATCACCATTTTTATAATTTACAATATCTGTTGCTCCGTAAAATTTTGCAACTTCAACACAAACCGGTCTACTCCCCACTCCAATTATTCTACCTGCTCCGCGTAATTTAGCACCTGCTATTCCCATTAAACCAACTGCTCCAATGCCAATTACCACAACACTTGAACCCATTTGAATATCTGCAAGTTCTGCTCCATGAAATCCAGTAGTCATCATATCTGTTATCATAACCGCATTTTCTAATGGCATGTCTTTTGGTAAAATTGCAAGATTCATATCCGCATCATTTACATGAAAGTATTCACCAAAAACTCCATCCTTGAAATTTGAAAATTTCCATCCTGCAAGCATACCATTTGAGTGCTGTTGAAAACCAGCTTGAACTTCTAAAGATCTCCAATCTGGAGTTGTACAAGGAACTATAACCCTATCACCAGTTTTAAAATCTTTCACTTCACTTCCTACTTCAACAACCTCACCTACAGCTTCATGCCCTAAAATCATATTCTTCCTATCTCCAAGAGCTCCCTCAAAAACAGTATGTATATCTGATGTGCACGGAGATACTGCTAATGGACGTACAATAGCATCATATGAACCAGCAACGGGCCTTTCTTTTTCAATCCATCCTAACTTATTGATACCTAGCATTGCAAAACCTTTCATAAAATATGTTCCTCCTTAAAAATATTCCTTTAATATCCTAAATACATTGTTAAAAAATTATTTTTTAGACCTAATTTAGTTTCATATATATACTTAAGCAAATATAATGCCAAGATATATTGCAAGGAACATATTACGATGCTTTAATTAATGATATTTAGCAATTCATCACTGTTTTCTCTAATAATATAGCTCTCTTTTTTTCATAACATTAATATTATTATTCATCTTTATTCAAAATACTGTTGTAAATTTCTACACTTTTATCTTTAATTACTGTTGGATTATTAAACACTGTTGTATTTTAATACAATTTTTATGTAATTAACTTGTTAAAAAAAAACGCATGAAAAAACTTATTTTACTTGTATATTGTATTTTTTCATTTTTGCATACATTGTACTCCTATTTATTCCTAGTATCCTGCATGATTTAGATACGTTTCCTTCACATTGATTAATACAAATTGAAATCGCTCTTTTTTCTAATTCTTCTAGTGAGCACATATCATATTCCAGTATTTCATTATTACAATAATTCAAATCTCTTTTTATCGTTTTATTTTCAAAACTAAAGGAAGTATTTCCATCCATGTTTACAATATTTTCAATACAATTTTCTAATTCTCTAACATTTCCTGGCCAATTATAATTTAAGAGTTTTTCATATATATTTTTCTGTATTTTTGGAATAGGCTTTCCTAATTTAGCAGCTTTTATTTTCAAGAAATGATCTATAAGAATTTCTATATCCTTAGCTCTCTCCCTTAAAGGTGGTACATATATTGGAATTACACTTAGTCTATAGTATAAATCATCTCTAAATGTTCCATTTTCTATTTCCTTTTTTAAGTTTTTGTTTGTAGCTGCAATAATTCTTACATCTACATTAATATATTTACTTCCACCAATCCTAGTAACAAATCCTTCTTGCAGAACTCTTAAAAGATTTACCTGCATATCTAATGGCATTTCACCTATTTCATCTAAAAATAAAGTTCCTCCATTTGCAAGTTCAAATTTTCCTGGACATCCACCTCTTTTAGCCCCCGTAAATGATCCTTCTTCATACCCAAAAAGCTCGCTTTCTATTAAACTTTTAGGTATAGCTCCACAGTTTATTGCCACAAAACTTTTATTTCTTCGATTACTATTGTTATGTATTGATTGAGCAATAAGTTCTTTCCCCGTTCCACTTTCTCCCTGAATAAGTACTGTAGAAGGGCTATTAGATATGCTCTTTATTTGTTCTTTCAATCTATGAACCTCTTCACTTTGGCCAATAATATCGTCAAATGTATACTTTGCTGTTCTGCTAATATATTTATTAACCAGATTATAGACGTTTTGAATATCTTTAAATATTCCTACCATCCCAGTAATATTAGAATTTTTATCTTTAATGGGGTATACATTTATATTGAACCTTTTCTTTTTATCCGAATATACAATTTCTTCATCCTCATATGATTGTCCATTCCTTAGTTGTTCAAGTATGTATTTCCAGTTATCTAAAACTGTGTCTACATTCCTATTTATAACCTCTTCCTCCTTCATGTGTAACATACCGCATGCGCTATTATTTATGGCTTTTATTATTCCTTTTGTATCTACCGCGAAAATTCCTAGATTTACTGAATTCATAATTTTATTTAAATATTGATATGTTTTAACTAATTCCTTTTGTGTGTTTTTAACTTTCAAATGATTTTCAATAGATTTTACTGCTGCCACTACAAGACCTAATGTATGTGGGTGAGCCAATTGACGGCGTCCAGTTAAATTAAGGCACCCAATTATATTTCCATCCTCGTCATGAACAACCGACGAGGAACAAGTCCATACCTGAAAAACTTTTATAAAATGCTCTTCTCCAGAAATTTGAAGAGAAATATTTTCAGCAATCGCAGTGCCAATTCCATTAGTGCCAGCACTTTTTTCGCTCATATCAGCTCCCTCAATAATGCCCATGTGAATTTGATCTCTAATTATATCTTGGTCACCAATAATAGTTAAAACTACTCCATTTTTATCCGTAAAATATAATGAAAAACCTGACCCTTTCAAAAAATTATATAGTATTTCCATAAATGGTCTGGCTATTTCTATTAATGACTTGTTTTTTTGTATAAGCACATTAAATTCTTCTCCCCTAAGAATTTTAGATGGACATGGTATATCCTTTTTTATACCATAATCATTACATCTTTTATGTGACTCCTTTATTATTTCATTATAAGTATATCTTCTGATCATCTAATATTCCCCCATACAGTTTTATTATATAAAAATTATAAAAACCTAATCTATTATATTGTTTTAAAAATTATATTTTCACGTCAAATACAAGCTTTTATTTGTTTATTTATCGCATCATAAGATATAGAAATCAGTAGTCAGATAATTAGTTACTACTACTATTATTATATTATGTATCTATTGATATAAAACAAATAAGGAGAATAAAGATTTCTCTCTACTCTCCTCATACTGGAATTCTTAAACAAATATTTAACCCATATTACCAATTGATATAATCAAATTATAGCATATTTTAACAAAAGCACAGCCTATTTTTTACATTAAATTTTTATTTATCTAACGCGTTGTGCTAATTTTTGTATTGCAATTATTATAGTATAAAAATGCGCAAAATATCCTTGAGTAAAATTTAATAAATTTTAACCAAATGCAAGATGTTTAATTTGAGCTATATGAATAGTATTTCCTGTAATTGCATTTAGTACAAATGATATATTATGAGTAAGTATTTTTAGAGTAATTCTCAGCATTAACCCCCACTTTGACTTAGCTAGAACTCTTGCAATATTAAATTGGCCAGCTAATTGAGAAAAACTAGTTTCAACTCTCCGACGCGCTTTTGATAAAGCGTTACGGAGTCGTTTTTCTAGTGGTGTCTTACTATTTTTTCTCTTCAGCGATAAAAACAAGATTTCTTTTTCTTTAGCTAATGATACTTTAAGCTCATTACCGATGTATCCTTTATCAGCGAGTATCTTTATATTGGCGTTTGTTTGAATGAGTTCGAATACAGCATCTCTATCATCAGTATTAGCAGTCGTTAAAAGAAAATCTGTTATGAAACCATCAGTAGTAATTAAAGCGTGAAGTTTCAATCCAAAATAAGTTTCCTTTTTTGAAGCGCAATAACTATAAGTTGATATGTCCTTGAATAATTTACTAAAGTAGGCTCTTCCGAATTTGCATACTGGGATAGGCATACTGTCAATAATTCTAGTATCTTCATCACTAAATATTGCCAGACTTGAAAAGTATCTTTGGATTTCTAAAATTACTTTGTATAAATTTCTTTTGGTTCCGTTAAATCTTGTTCTATCGCAAATATTAGGAAATAAATCTGAATAATTCTTTTTAACAAAATAGAACCAAGCTTTTTCAGAATCAATTGTAAGGGCTTCGCCTACGATACTAATTGTTATTATTTCTGAGTCTGAGAGCTTAGATTCAGAAATATTTCTTCTATTTTTGATGGATTCAGGAATTACTTCATTGTAAACATCATCGATTAACACAAAAGAAACTGTAAAAAAATCTTTTAAATTAGCAATTTTTTCAGTATTATAATAAGTGAACTCTAACATTTTAATCATCTCCTTATTATACTTTTAGTGTTAATTTAATTATAATTGGGATGATTAAATTTTGTTAGAGTTTTTCTTTATTAAATTTTAACTAGCACAACGCGTTTATCTATATTTATCCTGTCACTACAAGTAATCAATATTTCTAAAAAATAAAGAATTCAAGATTACAATGTCATTCAAATAGTTCCTTTCATTCTAAATATAAATATCTTTTAAATCTATCTCAAATATATTCTGAATTCAAGTAAATATTTGCATTTAGTAGCAATTTTCAAATATACATTACATAAAAAGATTGAAACTAAATTTTACAAAAAGTATATAGTTTTTAGCATAATATAACATATTTTTTAATTCTTTCTTGATTGAAAATTTTATTATTGATATAATAAGTCATTATCAAAAAATACCAAGTCAATCTGTCTGTACATTTTGTACTTGCTATTTTCTTTCATATTACTAAAGCTAATTTTAATAAAATAAATTTAAATCTACTCAATACATATCTAAAAAGCCATATTATGAATATATATAAAAACATAATTTAAAATTGAGGCTATTTGCATTGAGGATTTTTTAACATTATGGAGGTAATAAAATGACATATATAGCTATTCTTTTGGTTGTATTAAAATCTCACCCAGTGCTGAGTATTTGGGGATGCATTCTTTTTGTTATCATTAGTCAGTTTGCTTTCCCCAAAAGAGCCAGATTCCATTTAGCAAAATTTTCTATAATCTTTTTTGTGATTATTATTGCTAATATTTTTGTAGGACATTTTTTCACCAATATCATTATTGACAATTTTGGTAAAAAAGGGGAGGCTATGATTTTAGATAATTCGCCAACATCAGACCAATATAATAATGAAAGAGTCTATCGTTATAATGTTATGATTAAGCCAGAGAATGATGGCAATGCTATTTCAACTTACTTTTTATCCTCAGATTTTAATATTGTTCATAACGATTCACTTAATAGATACTCCTATCCTTCAACTGGAGTCAAGTTTAATGTAAAGTATATAAAAGCTTATCCAAAAGCTTTTGTTATTATAGCCAATGATGATAGTGAATATGGCAGACAACTTCAGATTAATAAGTATTCATCAGAAAAATCTAAGATAGAGAACCAACTAAAGATGGATCCTGAAAACTCTGATCTTAAAGAAAAACTTAAAGAATTGGACAATAAAATTCAATCTATTATTGATAGCAATAGTGGTAATACTAGTGAAAACGCAACAAAGCTTCAGCTTAATAATTATTTATTAGAAAGATCTAATATAGAAGATCAATTAAAACTGGATCCTGAAAACTCTACTCTCAAGAAAAAGCTTGAAGAGTTAAATATAAAAATTCTTTCTATTAATAACAGTAATTTTGCTGGAGAATTAGTCGCTATATTTGGCGGAAAAGGTACAGATTCTGGAAAATTAAATGACGCAAGATATATTACAGTAGATTCTGATAATAATGTTTGGATAGCAGATTACACTGATGGGAGGATTCAGCAGTTTAATAACTCTGGTGAATTCATTAAGATGATTCAAATAAATGGAGATAAAAATGATTCCAAACTGATTAAAGGACTATCTGCAGATATGAATGGAAATTTATACGTCTCTTCTGGCAGCACGATTCAAAAATACAAAACAGCTGACGGTAGTTTATCCTCAACTTTTAAGGGAAATGATTATTATGGACCTTTAGCAGTTGATAAGGATAATAATATACATTTGCTAACTTCTTCAGCAACAGAAAACACATTATTTAAGCTAAACTCTGATGGAGCAATACTTGCTCGTTTTAATAATATTATAAAGAAAGCTAATAAAGATGATCCAGGTATGAATGCTGACTTGGCATTAGATGGTTCTGGTAATATTTATATCTTTAGTGAATATAGCAAAAAGATATATGTATATAATTCTAATGGAGATTTCATTAAATATTTAGATTTAAAACTTAATAATGAAGATACCAACATTGAGACAATTTCTATAGATAATAGCGATAATTTATATGTAAAAAGTTTTAATGGAAATTATAAATTTGACCTTAATGGCAATTTACTTAACATTTTACCTGATAAAAATTACTATAGTACTGATGTGGATTCGAACGGAAATATTTATATGTCAGATAATGATGATATATTTGAATATAATCTAAATAATCCTACACAGGAATAAAGGATTGACTGGCCAGAATGCTCTTTAAGTAATTTTTAATTATCTTTAATGAATATTTCTCAATGTTCTGCAAATAATATAGTTGTTCAGACTCAAACACAAAAAGAGATAGCAATTCCCCCATTCTCCCTGCTATCTCTTTTCTATATATTAAATTCTATTTTTTATCTTAATTCCCCAAACAATTCAAAGCTTTGCTTTCTATTAAATGAATTTGAATAATCTCTTTTATCTTTCACTTTATAAACTTATATTTCCATTCATATCTTCTGTTCCTTGTGATTCTTTAGAATGAATCTTTTTTCTAAACTTTCTTTTCAAATCATCAAAAACTGTATACATGATTGGTACTACAAATAATGTTAAAATTGTAGAAGTAACTAATCCACCAATTACAGCTTCTGCCATTGGTGCACGCATTTCAGAACCCATACCCTTAGATACGGCAAGAGGAATCATTCCAAAGATCATAGCTAAAGTAGTCATAACTATTGGTCGCAATCTTATTAACCCTGATTGCTTGATAGCCTCTTCTCTTTCCATGCCTTCATTAATCCTTTGTTTAGCAGCATCTATAAGCAATATTCCATTCTTTGCAACTAACCCCATAAGCATTATTATTCCTATAATAGACATTAAACTTAATTGAGTTTTGCAAACAAATAAGCCTAAAACAGCTCCAATGATTGCAAGTGGCAAAGAGAATAGTATAGATATAGGATCAACAAAGCTTTCAAACTGCGCTGCCATAACTAAATATAAGAATAATGCAGCCATAGCCATTGCTTGTTCTAAACTTCCAAGGCTGCTTGTCATAGATCCCCCAGCTCCTCCTAAAGATACTGAAATACCTTCTGGCATATTCATTTGAGTTTGAATCTTTTTCATGAAGGTATTCATGAAAGTACCTGAAGCTGAACCCGAAATATTACAAGAGATCTGCAATTCTGCAAGTCTATCATATCTAGTCAATTGTGCTGACGCTGTTTCAAAAACCTCGTCCGTTACTTCTGATAGCGGAACAAGCTTATTATTTGAACCTGAAACATAAACTTGTTTAAGATTGTCAAGACTTGCACGTTGATCTTTTTGTAAATACAATACTACGTCATCTCTATTTTTTCCATCATCATATTTAGTTACAGTCGTACCACTAAATAAAGTCTTTAACGTAGTCGCAGCATCCGAACTGCTTACTCCTAAATCTGCCGCTTTATCGCGATTAACTTCTAAAGCTATTTCTGGAAGACCTGATTTATCATTACTACTTATTTCTCTTACCCCAGACTCTTTAGCCAATTCTTCTTTTACTTTTTGTCCAAAAGCTTGAAGCTCTTCCCTATTGTCTCCAACAAGCTCAAAAGTAGCATCTTTTGATGATCTTCCACCACTTGCCATAGAGGCAGCTGCTACTGACACTTGTGCTCCTGGTATGTTCTGTAGATTTCCACTAAGTTTTCTAGCAAAATCTCTTGAATTTTCTTTACGTTTGTTTTTGTCTGTTAGTTCTATTTTAATTGATGAACTATTTTTTGAAACAGTAGTATACATACCACTGACCTCTGGATATTTCTTAATAATACTTTCAATTTGTTTAGCTTTTTCTGATGCATTATCTAATGTTATACCTGAATCAAAATTTGCACTTACAGTCACTTGATTATTATCTGTTGATGGCATCATAGTAAATCCAAGAGATGAAATAAGTGTAAGACTTCCTGCAAACATAACTCCTGCAACTATTATAATTATTAGTCTATGATGAAGAGACATAACTAAAAGCCTTGAATACTTATGCGCTAAGATATCAAACTTACTATTAAATCCCTTAAAGAATTTGCTAAGAATATTTTCTTTCTTATTTCTTTTTAGTCTTAGCATTTTAGATGACAGCATAGGCACAAGAGTGAAGGATATAAATAATGAAACTGCCATACTAAATACAACTGTAAGTCCAAATTGAAAGAAGTATCTTCCAATTGTTCCACTTACCATTGATACTGGTAAGAATACAGAGATAACAGCTGATGTTGTAGCTATTACGGCAAAGCCTATTTCAGAAGTTGCTTCTCTAGCTGCTTCTCTTGGTGATTTTCCCATATGCAAATGCCGCACAATGTTTTCTATAACAACTATAGCATCATCTATTAAAAGTCCTACTGCAACTGATAATGCCATTAAAGTCATTGTATTTAGAGAAAAAGCTTTTACTTTCATGCAAACAAAAGTTGTTATTATTGAAATTGGAAGTGTTGTTGCACTTATAAGGGTACTTTCCCATTCATTTAAAAATAAGAATACTATGACAACTGCTAGTATACAACCATCCCTCATAGTTTCTAAAACACTATCTATAGTGCTTTGTATTGATACTGAGTCATCACTTACAATATCAACATGTACCCCTTTTGGTAAAGAGGATTTAAGCTTAGTCAATGTCTTTTTCACATCATCTGCCAATTGAACAGTATTTGAACCAGATTGCTTAACTATATCAATACCAATTGCTGGCTTTCCATCGTAATATGCATAACTGCTTCTATCTGCAACTCCGTCTTCAACTTCTGCAATATCTTTTACTCTAATTTCTGTACCATTTTTATTCGCTATTAAAATATTTTTAAAATCATCTACTTTTTTTATCTTGCTGCTTATTTTAACAGAAATCTCATTATCTTTATCAGTAATCTTACCTGTAGATTGGTCTACATTATCTTTTTTAATGGCATTTGATACATCAGTTGTTGCAAGTCCATACTTTAAAAGCTTATTATTATCTAACTTTATATGGATTTCTCTTGTATCTTCACCAGATATATTTACTGACCCAATACCAGACACTGTGTACAGTTTCTTTTCAATATTATCAACAACATCTGATAATTGTTGGTTATCATCTAGTCCGTAAACAGCAACAGATAAAATTGATGTTGCTGATGAATCGAATTTAGAAATAATAGGTGTATCTATGTCACTTGGTAATCCCCTAATACTTGAAACTTTATCTCTAACTTCTTGCGCTGCAACTTCTGGATCCTTATCTAAATCGAATTGTATATTAGTCCTTGAACTTCCTTCTGTCACAGTTGATGTTATATGACTAACTCCTGAAATTTTTCCAACCGCATCTTCTACAGTTTTTGTAACATTTGTCTCTATATCTGTTGGAGATCCTCCTGTTTCTGTAATCGAAACTGAAACTGATGCATTCTCAGCTTCTGGCATGTCATTAACAACTAATCTTTCATAACATACCATACCCACAATCGCAAAAACTAACATGATAACTGTTATAAATACTGGTCTTTTAATACTAACATTTGCTATATTCACCTATGGTCCCTCCTACTTAGAAGTTGTGTCTTCTGTGCTGTCATCTTGCTTTACTACTGCATCTACTTCACTACCGTCTTGCAGTGTACTTGTATTTGAACAGATTATTTGATCTCCATCTTTAATGCCGGAAGTTATTTCTACATTATTACCATTAGTTTCCCCGATAGTAACTTTAGTTTTCTTAGACGTTCCATTATCATTAATAAAAACATAATAGTCCCCTTCATTTCCCACTAAAACATTAACTGGTACAGTGATTATTTCATTGTTTTGATCACTTACAAGCGTCACCTTTCCATAAATGCCTGGCAATAAAGACTTATCACTGTTATCTATTTTAACTTTGCAGTTAAATACCCTTGAAGTTGGATCCGCTGCTGCATCAATAGTTTGTATTGTTCCATTATGAGTTTGGTCACTTCCTTCAACTATAACGGTAGCTGCCTGTCCTATTTTTACTTCACTTATTTTTTCTTGTGGTACCTGTATTGTTGCATATACGGATGATATATCATTAACAATTGCAAGAGCTGTACCTGTAGATGCCATTTGCCCAATATTCATACTTTTACCACTTATTACTCCACTTATCGGTGCTTTAATTACTATGTTAGCTAAATCACTTTGGTTTTTAGCTAACGCTACCTTCTGTGCTTCTAAATTTGCTTTTGATGTTTCAATACTTGCCTGTGAACTTTGAATACTTGCATTTCCTGAATCATAATCAGCCTTAGCTGAGCTTAAAGTTTTTTCCGCTGCTTGAAGATCTGTTTGTGATATGGCTCCACCATCAAATAATGTTTTTTGTCTTTCGTAATTACGCTGAGCATCATCTAAATTAATTTTATATTTTTCCAGGGCTACCTGGGATACATTTAATGATTGCTCAGCTACTTCTACTTGTTTCTCATTTACAGCTATTTGAGCTTGCGCAGTCTTTATACTATTTTGTATATCTTGGTCATCTAAAGTTGCTATTGTATCACCCGCATTTACATATTGTCCATTTTCAACTGATACGGAAACAATTTTCGCTGCTATTTTACTTGTTACTGTACCTTGTTGAACAGCCTCTAAACTAGCCTTGTATGTACCTCCTGTATTTTTTTCTACTGTTTTAGCTGTCTGTACTTCTACTGATGTTTTGCTTGCAACTGCTTGAGTTGGTTTGCCTTTTGCACTTGCTGATAACCTACTTTTAAGTGCAATCGCCCCTCCTACCACAACTGCGATAATCACAGCATACACAACTATTTTTTTTACGTTTTTCATTGTGATCCTCCTCTATTTGTAATATCATATATTCGCTTTTCTTATATAATTACTTCTGCATTTTCTTTTGCTTCCACTCCTCTTAAACGCTCCTATAGGATAATTTTCATTTTTTGCTCATGTTTATTAAACTTCTGAGAATTTAACATTTAACTTATCTATAATTCTTAGAAGTATAATTTTATCTAATCCCATTGTCATTAGTCATATTTCCATATTATGTAGAATGCTATTAATCTGGGCATCTATGTATATTTTTTCATATCTTTATAAACAATTTCTAAACTTTTTTAGATTTTAAAATATAATCTAAAATTAACGATATAATTTTCAAGATAAAAACAGAAATGGCTACACCACGCTCTCTTTTAATCATTTTTTTGCAGGTTAGCCTCATATTATTTATCTATTTATTTATATAACTGCCTTTGAGAACACAAAAGTTTCGCTCTCTTTTAGTATTATAAATACTAGAACATAAAAAGATCTTAGATTAATAAATTTATTATTAGCCTAAGATCTTTTCTTAATTTTACAGATATACAGTTTAAACATTCAACTTTTTAAATAAACATATTTACAAATTTGCCAAAACTTCAACCTTACATATTCATTAGAAATTATAACTTAAATATAAGTAATACTTCTTATCTCATTTGTGATATTTTTAATAATTAACTATAATTTAAATCTGTATCCCGCGCCCCACACAGTCTCAATAAATTGAGGATTGCTACTATCTTCCTCAATTTTATCTCTTATTCTATTAATATGCACAGTAACAGTTGCAACGTCAGCAAAAGAATCCATGCCCCAAATTCTATCTAAAAGAATTGTTTTTGAAAATACGATATTAGGGTTTATTGCTAAAAATAGTAACAGTTCAAATTCTTTGTTAGCCAATTTAACTTCTTTATCAGCAACATATACCCTTCGTTCCCTTTTTAATATTTTTAATCTTTTAAATACCATGACTCCATTATCTATATTGTCTTTTTTACCAATTGAAGTCAGTCTATCATAACGCGCAAGATGTGCATTTACTCTAGCGACAAGCTCACTTGGGTCAAAAGGCTTGACAATATAATCATCTGCTCCAAGATTAAAACCTTTTATTTTATCTACCGAATCCTTTTTAGCTGTAACCATTAGTATAGGTATCTCTTTATTACTTCTTATCTCTTTGCAAAGCTGAAACCCATCTTTACTTGGAAGCATTAAATCAAGCAGTATTAAATCAAATTCTTTATTCAATGCAAAATTTAATCCGTCTTCTCCATTAAAGGCAATTTCAGTTTTAAATCCGCTTACCTCAAGATAATCCCTTTCTAGTTCTGCAATCAATTTATCATCTTCTATTATCAATATTTTTCGCATCTTCTTTTCTCCCGTTATGTTTATATGTAATTAAGCTTAGTAGACAATATAATTTTTCTTATCACAGTCAATATATGAACTTTAAGCAATACAATTCATTTTTTATCGTTTAGTCTGCAATTCCTTCTAGCTTAAGATATATTTTTATAAATTAAACTTTTTAGAGTATATATGCTAAATTTTCTTATTAATCGGCAAAGTTATAATAATAGCTAATCCATTGTAATTTTCAGCAGTAATTGTGCCATTATGAGCTTTTATTATATATTCGCAAATTGAAAGCCCAAGTCCACTTCCTTCACTTGAATTGGCTCTCGATTGGTCTTCCCTATAAAAACTAGCAAATAGTTTTGACAAATTTTCTTCTAGAACCCCTGGTCCATCGTCCTTTATTTTTAAAACAACGCTGTCTTCCATTTCTTCTATGGTAATATCTACCTTGCCATATTCTTTTACTTTGTATTTTACACTATTCTCGAGTATATTTGTAAGCACTCTTCGAATTTCTTCAAAATCCATTCTAATAAAAATATTATCTTTACAATCATTTTTATAAGTTAAATCAAGCCCCTTACCCCTAAATTCTAGTATAGCATTGCTAAAAAAATCTAAAAAGAACTCATTGCAATTTATATTTTCAAAGTTAAAAGGAAATTTTCCAGTATCTAATTTGGAAAAGAAAAATAATTTATCTACAAGCTTGTCCATATCACAAGTTTTACTATATATAATTTCATAATATTTTTCACGTTTTTCATCTGTATTTGCAATTCCATCCTTTAATCCTTTTGAATATCCTTTAATTGTTGTTAATGGTGTACGTAAATCATGAGATATTCCTGCGACCAATTCCTTTCTATTTTGCTCATATTTTAGCTGCATATCAATTGATTCTTTAAGCCTTACTCTCATTTTATCAAAATCCCTACAAACTTTTGCAAATTCATCTGTCCCTTGATAACTCAGCTTAAAATCAAGGTTCCCTTCTTCTATTTGTCCCGCACCATAGCTTAGTAGCTCTAAAGGTTTAATCAAACTTTTAGCTACTCGTGACGATAATATCCCATTAGTTAACATAATTATAAGCAGCGCTACTATAAATACAACCCCCATGTAACTTAATAAAAAAGTTCTTGCTTCTGCTTTCATTTGCTGTCTGCTCATTAAATTATTATTTGATTTTACAGCAAGCATATTAATATTTTTTCCATCTTTAGTTAAACTATTTTTAACTAAACTAATAGAATTAACCTCAAGGACTATTGAATCTGAAGATGTAAGAACGTCTCGCTCAAGCTTGGACATAGCATTTTTATCAGCATCAGTTATATTAGAAAATATTGTGTCGCCGTCACTTGTAATTATAAAGTCATAACCGGCATTTTTAAGATCTTCCTTCGTCTTGTTATAATCATTAATTTTATCATAATTATTCCTAATTTCTTTATTATACATAAATAAAGTTTTCTGAATAAATGATATTCCACTATCCTCTTCAAAAACTTTTATTTTCTTACCATATATCTCTGTAAATCCTTCTAGAACTCCAACTGCAATAACTACTATCAATATTGCTGGAACTATCAACATAAAAATATTTGACATAGCCAGCCGTTTTTTTATCATCATAATTACAATATCTCCTTCTAATTTCTCTGTTAATCAAATACTTTTGCTAAAGTATGCCCCACCAAAATGGCTAATTTTTAGCTTACTCTCATAAATTAACATAATTATAATATAAAATACCACTTTATCCATCGTTAATCAATGCTAGTATTTTAATAATTCAATCATTCTAAACTAACCTATCAATAACTTCACAACCAATATGTCCACTTATAATAATATGGCCTACTGCTACTATAAAACTACTCATTTTTACACATCTGCTCCTTATATGTATAAATTTTCACTTTATCTAGGCATGAGATGAAAGTATAACAGCTCCAAGGTCAATCTTTACCTTAGAGCTGTTATTATTAATGTATTAATAAATTTCATGAAAAATACGCTTACAATTGTAACTGCATATTTATTAATTCTATATCATTCTGACAATTAATGATTTTATTCGTAAAATACCTCATTAAGTCGTTTTTATCATTCTGCCACTGCTGCATCTGTTTCTTCTTGTTTGCCTTGTTTTAATAAAAGTGTTGGAATTATTACAATAGCAGTTATGATTGAAATTATAAACATTGTCTCATTAAGTGCTTGAAGCTGTGCCTGACTTGCAACTTCGCCAAAAATCTTACTTAAAGCAATTCCTTTAGCATCACTGCTTGATATCCCGCCCTTAATAAGGGTACCTTGAAGCATTTCAAATAGCTTCATGCTATTTTTATTAAAAGATGTCACTTGCGAAGCTAAGTTAGAATAATCGACCACATTTCTATGCTGCATAATACTTGTAATAATTGTGACACCTATGGAAGTTCCTACTTGCTTAACTGTATTAGTCAAAGCAGAGGCATTTGACATTGCTACCTTTGGCAATCCGCTAAAACCTACTGTTTGAACTGGCGCCATAAGAAATCCTACGCCAAAACCTCTAATCATTAATAAGACTGTAATCTCTATATTGGCAGTATCCAACGTAATTTTTGACATACTATAACTGTTAATGCCTATCAAAATCAACGCAAATACAGCAAA
>Ga0183101_1000876_pt1 | contig 24717 bp, 14 predicted proteins | sample Biomet3_FD_127790 | JGI IMG/M metagenome (GOLD analysis project Ga0183101, IMG submission 127790) | Microbial communities from bioreactor (seeded with sewage sludge) at LBNL, California, USA - Biofuel metagenome 3 | ecosystem: Engineered > Bioreactor > Anaerobic > Unclassified ...
CATATGTTACTGAAAAAAGTTTAAAAAAATTAAATCACCGTTTGATGATTTGTAAAAAAAAATAAAAATGGGAAAAACCGTACAAAGCCATCCAATTTGGGATATATTATACGGATTTTCCGTATATATAAACGAGTTGGGTGCAACTTATAAACACATACGAATATGAGTATTGAACAAGAACCCGGAAAAATTAAAAAAGACATTTTAAAAACAGTTCTAAAGATTGAAATTCCCAATGGCAAAATTGGGAGACAACCCACTGGAACTGGATTTCTGATTTCGAAACAAACTGACAATAGATATTTTTTAGTTACAAATAAGCATGTTGTTGGAGATTGGAACAGTGCTGATGGTAACATTCTTAATTATTACAAAAAAGTATTAATTTTTCCATACAAAAAAGATGAATTAGGAGGAGGTTACTCTAAGATTGCTATAAATCTAGTGGATAGTTCTGGTAAATTATCTGATAAGCTGAAAATACATAAAAATCCGCTAGTAGATATTGCAATAATTGATGTTACAAATGAATTAAATATTGATACTTCGTTATACATAACTAGGCTTGATACATCATTCTTATTGTTTTTTAATAATATATATGAAGGTCAAAAATATGGAATAGGAGATGATGTTTTTGCATTAGGTTATCCACTAGGAATTACTTCAACAAAAAATAATCTTCCTATAGCTAAATCGATTAGGATTGCTTCCCTACCAGGTGAAGAGTTTTCAGTTGATTTTCCATGTAAAAATAGACAGGGAATAATAAAAGATGTTATAATATCTGGCAAATTAATAATTGTTGATGGATTAATTGTTGGGGGTAATAGTGGTGGACCTGTTGTATTGCCTGTAGGAATCAGATTTAGATATCACGATACAAAAGGTTTTCAATATACAAAAGGTGAAGGTAATAATCTTGTATTAGGAATTGTATCAAGTACTTTAGGGCAATCAGGCATAAATGTGATTTATAGTTCTGATTACATTAAGGAATTACTTGATGAGTTCTTATAATAAGCTGCATACAACAAGCGGCACATGGCCTATGCGGGGTTCAGAAGGTTGCACAGTTTGTGGTTTTTTAGTTATTTTTAGCGTGGGATTGTGACGCGGTTTTAAATCCCGCACAGGTCATGCCGCCAACCGTTAGCAGCAACTTTAAAGACAGACCATACAATGAATGACGAATATTTCAATAAAGTAAAAAAACAAATGGAATTATTTGCGGAAACAGACAAGTTAAATGCAAATATTTCGGATGCTGTGAAAGTTGTCAATGATATGTTTCAGAAGTTCGGCATAAAAGACGCTGTCAGCCAAAATGACATAGAGTTCAGTAATTCGTTTCTATGGAACAAACCATACTTGGTTTGGGACGAAGCACTTGACAGCAAATTAATTCTAAGAAAACCGAAGCTAAGCGAAATCATTTTTAATCACTATTATCCTAAACCGACAAGCACAACATTTTATCATTTCACGACATATGGCAACTTTGTAAGTATTATCAAAAACCAAGAATTGTGGTTATTTAATCTTATGAAGCGATTTAACGAAGGAGAATTTAGACTATTTTACAAAGACCACGGATTAACAGGTTACGAAACAAACACAGACGACAATGGTGTGGTAATGGAAAGGTCTTTAATGCAACAAACATTTTACACCTCTTTTGCAAAATCGTCAACCATTCCATTGGAAGATGAAGAAAATTTATGGTATTCTTTTGGCGAAGACGGTTTAGGTGTTAGGCTTGAATTTGAGATAACGCCCAAAGGAACTTATACCGATTTTAGAAATGTCTTCTACCAACAAGACGAAAATCCAAGCGATGAATTATTGATAAACAAATTAGTTGAAGAAGTAAAAACCAAATACAATAGAATTTTCACACTATCAGGACTTTCAAAAATCGGTGGTTTTTATCTTCAAGGCGACTTTGACACGGAACACGAAGCAAGACTTCTTATCAAGCAATCAACAGACGACTACAAATTTGATTTTACTATTCATAATTTCAACGGAGGAATCAAATACATAAAATTAAAATTATTTGACAATCCTCTTGTGGACATTAAAATAAAATCGGTTCAACCCGGTTTTCATATAAACGATAATAGAATTGAAAAGGTATTAGGACAATATCCTCTCCCTGAAAAACCAGAAATTAAAGACAAACCAAAATTTGAATAAAGCTGCGGCTAACACGGGTTTTGCGTCAGGCGGGCTGACGTGCAAATTTGAAGCTTTGTGCTATTATTCAAGTTCAGTGCAGGTTGAAAGTTTTGTGCTCCGAAACCCGCCCGAACGCAAAGCCGCAAAACGTTGGTTGCAATTGTAAAAAGACACTCTACAGCATGATATATAGATTGATATACATATTCTTTTTTATCTTAACCTTTCAATTTGACTTGAATGCTCAAACATTTAAAGTAACAGTTGATACAATATTCTTAAATATAAAGGATATTGCCCGACCAGCCACAAGAGTTGATTTGACACATGCTGTAAAATACAAGGATAAGTACTACTGCTTTTTTAAAGAGAATGGACTTTATTCATTTGAGATTGAAACAAGATACTTTCTTATTATTTCAAATAAAGGAACAATTTTAAATAATATTGAAGTACCAGAGGAGATAAAAAACACTGTTTATTTCGACTTCTTCATTAGAAATGATAGTATTCTTGCTAAAACATATATGGACCATGAAAGCTTTTATTTTGATTTAAACAAATTGGGCTGGACTAAAATAAAAGAAATTGATGACAGAGTCTATGAAGACCAAAATTTTACGATAACATTTCTTGATTTCGGGGAATGGGGTCAATCAACATGGTTTATTGATAAGCAAACACAAAGGGAATATGTATTAGGCACTTGTGGTACTACTGTTAATTTACTTGACAGTAAATACTACTTGACCAATGGTGCGGAAATAATAGAAATAGAAAATCCATTAAGTTTAAAGCTATGTGATAATGAATATTACTACCAGACGGTTGAGAAAAAAACAAAATTCCATGAGGGTTCAAATTCATTCATTGGTTCTAAAGTAATCTACAAGGATACAACTTTCTCTCCTTGGAGTTTTAAAGAACCAAAACAAGTTATTATAACTTCATTTGTCACAAACAACCAGCTTTTTCAATTATATTCAGATAGCATTTCAACATTTATTGGAAAAATTGAGAATGAGAAATTAATTACTCTTCAGAATTTAGGGAAAAAGTATTCAACTTTTGATCGGTATTATTCATACCGTGGAAATAATCTTGATAATGATAGCCGATTTTTGAAATTCAGAGAGAATAACAACACTTTTGGATTTATAGAAATACAAAATAATAATATTGCAATACATTACCTTAAACACAATTTAGACTCTCTTAATTATCTAGGTTCAGACGGGTTTGAAAAACTTTTAGAATTATTGAAAATCAATCCTTCAAATTTTCTATTCGAACAGGTTACTAATATTGAAAAGGAACTTGGAGGTACAGACATGAGAACCGATAGAGTTGGAATTTCACATAATGGCTACTATCCCGAAATTTATAATTCAGCGAATCATAAAACTAAGGAATTTGTTAAAATTGAAGATAAAAATATCGCACAAAAGACAGAATATTTATACTCAGCCTCAGATAATGATGTAAAATCAATATTTATTGAATGGTCATTGACAGAGCCATATAACCAGACAAATTCTTTTGATATTTTCAACGAAAAGCCAGAGATTTCCAAACGGTTTAGCAATAAGCAAAATGAAATTGTTAAAATAATTACAAAACAGTTAGGATTTGATCCTAAAAAGAAGAATCGTGGTAACGGCTATTTTGAATTTTCTTGGACTGCATATAAGGGAATAGAGATAGTTTTGTACGGCTCTGACAATTTTGACGGGGGGGAAAAAATAAGAATGGTAATTAATTTGAAATAACAACTGCAACCAACATGCGGTATAACCAATAAGGGTTTCAGAAGTATGCGAAGGGTTGTAGCCCGCTCCAACTGTTGTGTAACTTGACAGGGAATCGCCCGCAATCGGCAACTAATCATCGCGCAAACGTTAGCCACCAATAGCAAAGCATTACAAAAACAATTAAATAAATCTTTTGGTTTTGAAATTCCAAATAAACTTCTTACACTTGCATTTGAATTATTAATTTTCAGATTGATCCTTATTTTTAACAACTTATATAATAAAAACATTATTATGAAGTATCGAATTCATCTATTCATTGTATTAGCATCACTTATTTCACAAACATTACAATCGCAAAATTATGACTTCGAGCAGATACCCCAATGGGTGAAAATAATTGAAATACCTGAAAAAATTCCAATTCCAAAGAATGAGGTAATGTCTGGATTTTATACAACACTTCTAGATTATCAGATAAATTTGGAAGAGAATGCAGCGTTTAATCATGAAGTTAGGAATATTATATCGTTCAGCGGAATTACAAATGCTTCCCAAATTTCAATTTCACTTGATACTTCTTATCAGAAGCTGAAAATACATCATCTGTTTATCTGGAGAAAAGGGAATAAAATAGATCGAACAAAAGATCTGAGTTTTGAAATAATGAAAAATGAGTTGAAACTTGAGCAAGGAATATACACTGGGCTAGTAATTTTATACGATATATTAGATGATATCAGGAAGGATGATCTGATTGATTTTGCGTATACAATAGTTGGAAACAATCCGATTTTTGATGATGAAAAATATCTTTTTATCCCTTTAGAAACAATTAATCCGATAGATTTAGTTTCACTCCGTGTTTTGTATCCGAAAGAAAAGGACTATTCATACAGATGTTCAGGCTGCGACAGTCTTATATCAGATATGGAAGTTGACGGTTACCGGCAAATTGAAATACAATATAAAAATGTAAAAGCAATAAAACTTGAGGATAACATTCCTTCATGGACAATGCCATATAAATACTTCGAATTAAGTAGTTTAAAATCATGGAAGGATGTTAATATATGGGCACAAAAGGTTTTTGCCTTAAAAGAACAGCCAGCTCTTGATGACGTTTTCAAAGAAATATTTACGGGGAAAGAAACCAAAGAAGAAAAAATAAATAAAATTATTAATTATGTACAGGATGAAATACGGTATATGGGAATTGAGTCAGGCATAGGAAGCATAAAGCCACATTCGCCAGAACAGGTGGTAAAACAGCGTTTTGGCGATTGCAAAGACAAATCCCTGCTATTAGTTACACTGTTGAAAAAAATAGGTGTGACGGAAGCTTACCCGGCTTTGGTAAATATTTCTATGAAACATGAAATAGAAAAACTGGGAGTGAGTAATGAGATTTTCAATCACTGTATCGTCACATTTAAATACAACGATACTTCGTATTGGGTTGACCCAACAATTCCACTGCAAGGCGGAGATTTTAAAGATTTATCTAATGTTGATTTTGGTAAAGTCCTGGTCATAGGTATGCCATCTGATTCCCTTCAGAATATGTCGCCAAAACAAACGGAAGCATTTACAGAAATAGTTGATGAATATACGATAAACTCTTTTACGGAACCTGCCCAATTAAAAATTACTTCTAAAAGAAATGGCTTTGAAGCAGATGACAGAAGGGCTTTGATTGAATACTTCTCTTCCAGCAAACTATTGGAGCAGACATTAAAAGAGTTTAAATTACTATTCCCAAGTGTGAACCAGACTTCTGAACTGGAAGTTAACGATGATATAGTTAAGAACATTATTTCATTGACTTATAATTTTGAAATCAATGGTTTATGGCAGGATGGGGACAAAGGAACGAATAAATCGGCCAAAGGCCTTTGGGTCTTTAAATATGAACCACTGATGTTATATCAGGATTTTAATGTATCGTCATGTGAAGATCGACAATATGATTATAAGGTGATTTATCCCATGAACCTTGATTATCGTGTGATTTTTCATTTACCTAAGACTGTCATGATTGATGATAGTTATCAATTGTATGATAATGAAGCATTTTATTATGAAGAAAATGTTGAGCAATTGAGCAGCAATTCGTTCCAGATTCATTATAAGTACAGGACAAAGACAGATTACATTAAAGCCGGTGATTATAAAAAAATGTGTGAGCAAAAAAATGCAATATCTAAAAAGCTTCCAACCATTATTTATTTTCCAAAATAAAATATATACCAATGAAAAAAATATTTATTTCAATAATTTTTCTATTTGTTTTATCCGATTTACTTTTTGCTCAGGATACCATTACTCTTTATTACAACAGTAACTGGGTAGAAATATCAAACAAAGATGAAGCTACTTATTACAGGAAAGCATTTGAAGATACCAACAAGGTTTGGAATGTACGGGATTATTACATAAGTAATAAAATTCAAATGACAGGCGCTTTTAAATCAAAGAAATTAATATCAAGGCAAGGTCATTTTATTTATTATCATGAAAATGGTAAAAAATCTTCTGAGGGAAATTACATTAATAATAGGGCAGAGGGATTCTGGAACTATTGGCACGAAAATGGTCAAAAGAAATCTTCAGGAGAATATTTGGCTGGTAAGAAAGAAGGTGCTTGGGAGTATTGGTACGAGGATGGAAGTAAAAAATCAGAAGGAAAATATTTAAAAGATGAGAGCGTAGATGTCTGGAATTATTGGTACCAAAGTGGTCAATTGAAAAGTAAAGAAACCTATAAAAAGGATGGATTGTTCACTTACGAAGGATATTATGAAAATGGGGCGGCTAGAGTTAAAGGAAACATTGTAAATGGTAAACCTCAGGGAACATGGGTGTATTGGAATAGCGACGGAAGAATTACTATGAAGGGCGATTTTAATCATGGATTAAAAGATGGCGAATGGATACGGTTTTTCCCATATAGTGAGATGAATTTACTTTTTAAGAATGGGGCTTATGAAGGTAAACAATTTGGTGGAATTGTCAGAACCGAATAGTTTGATTATTTCGGTGAACCATTGCCAGTGATTTCGGAGCAAACGGCGCCACCTAAAGGGTTAGGATTTGTAATGCAGTATTAATCATTTTTTACCTTAGTAGAAAAATTACACAAGCGAAAAATAACCTTATTCTCTTATAACCGTTAAAATAAGGTAATAATGTTGTGGGTTGTGGCGGTTATTATTTCTACTAAGGTTCAGGGATGAAAAATAAGGTTTTTCTTGGCGGCATTAGCCAAAAAGCTTCCTGAATTTCCGGAAAACAGCCGGATTTTAACCTTTGCCTACGATGCCGGCAAACGCTATTTGCCGGTGGAAGGATTGTATTAAGCAATCCGAAATTATTAAGTGCAAAAAAGGTGCTGTTGTAAAAGCACCTTTTTTGTAGATTATTGCTCGTTTATTTTACCGCTCAATCTTAAGCAGGCTATTAAATAATTCTTTATTGGCATTTAACTTATCGGAATTTCCGTAGACACAATACGTCTGCTGGGTTAAGACATCGCTAACCATTTTGGAAAAATTACGAATGTCGGCAGGAGTGGTTGAAAGTACGGCATCGCGGTCGCGTTGAATGTCCTGGAGTGTGCGTTTGGTAAAATACATGCTCACCGCCTGACTTCCTTTTCCGGAAGGTGTCAAAGGTCTGTCCATAGAAGCTACTGTGCCGATGATGTAACGGGTCATCAGTTTAGGATCGGCTTCAAATTTGCTGAGATAATCGGGGGTTCCTTTGTAATTATCCAAGGTTTCCTTCAGATTAGGATCGCGGTAGGAATTAAAGGTAACCAGGCCTGTGGGCGAAAAAGAGGAATATCCGCCATAAGCACCACCGATCACCCGAACGCGGGTTTGCAGCCAGTCGGTAGAGATCACCTGATTCAGCACGCGCATTTTGCCATTCCATTGATAGCCGAGTTTTTTAAAATTGTATCCTTCGATAACGTATTGTACCTTGGAAGAGGTAAGCAGTCCTTCGTTTTTCTTTTCCAGTTTAAATTCCCACATGTTGCAGGCGGTGGTAGTTGCCGGCATAATTTTGATCAACGATTCCAGCCCGTGGCTGAATGCGGGTAAGTCACCGGCACTGCAAGTGGTTGCGGCTATCATGTTATCTTTTGTAAAAAGCAAAGAAGCAACTTTGGCAAGACTTGCGCTGATCTGGCTCGAATTTTTATCAAAGTTGTTCACCAGATCGGTAACAAACCAATAATATTCCAGTCCGCTGGTAAGTTCATCAAACATACCCGAATTGGTGAAGTAAGAAGAAAGACGGGTGCTGGCATATACGTTTCCATTGCGTTTTACCCGGGCATCCAATTGCGACTGGTGGCGTACCAGAACGCTCTTCAGCCGTTCGATATCGGTAAAACGGGTTTTATACAGTATTTCGCTGGTAAGCTCAAACATTTTATCCACCTTTGTGTTCAGCGCTTTGGTTGTTACCACAAATTTCGGTACCAACAAGTCGTCGTCTAAATTTTCGAGATAGGAATTCAGGCTGGCGCCAAAGCCTCCGGTATGAATGTTCAGCGCTTTGTCCAATTCGCCATAGCTGTATTTTTCGGTACCCAGCATATCGAGCACGTTCGACAGCAATTCGGCGTAGGGAAGCATATCGGTGGTTATTGCATGCAGATCGAAGAAGAGATTGGTGTAAACCACATTATTGGTAAACTCATCATGAAATAAAACCTTGTTTCCGTTCACTTCTTTTTCGTCGAGCGAATACCATTTTGCCTGGGTATCTATATCTTTAATGTCGAGCATGGGGATGGTAGCTAAGGCTTCGGGAGTATCTTCCTGTTTCTGGAAAGCAATGAGATTCTGTGTCTGTTTTACCAAAGCATTGAGTGCATCTTCGCTCAGCGAAGTTTTATATGCCTTAAGCTGTGCTTCCATTTTAGCATTATTTTCTTTATCGAGGCCTGGTTTGGGAGCAACCATCAGCAAAAGTGAATGGGGATTGTTGATCAGATATTTTTCCATCACCTTTTCCAGATAATTGGTGGTAAGGGCCGTTTTGACTTCGGCTAAAGGTTTTTCATACTCCAATCCAAGGAAAGGATCGTTGGCAAAGAAAAAGCCTGGCTGCGACTGATAGATATATGTCAAACCTTTCTGGGCATCGTTGCCTTCCCTGAGTTGGAATTCCATGCGGTTGAGAACGCCTTCCATTGCTTGTTTGTCGAGGCCTTTTTTAGCCACGTCTTTAAGCGTGTTCATCACAATGTCGTAGAACTTCTGTTTATCGGAAGCATTGGCATTTTGAACGATAATCTGAATAACATTTTGTTTGTAATTATTGCTGTAAGCCGAAACATCCTGGCCGATACCTGCTTTCTGAAGGGCAAGACGTATGGGAGCCGATTCTTGGTTTACCAGCAAATCGCACAGTAAATCGAGCGACATGCATAGCGCCTGATCGGTATTATGTCCGGCAACAATATTGAGCGAAAGATAGGTTTTGTTGGTTGTGTCGGAACCTTCCATCACCGAATAATAAGAAGTAGCTTCTTTCATTGCGGTAAAAGCTTTCTGATCGGTTATTACAGGCAGTTTGCCGGTTTTGGTATATCCCGAAAGATATTCTTTATCAATAAATTCAAGTTCTTTATCAAGGTTTCCGTCGCCGTAAAGAAAAATATAGCTGTTTTCGGGATGATAATAGCGCTTATAAAATTTCACGAAAGCTTCCTGGGTAAGGGTAGGAATGGTTGAGGGATGCCCGCCGGATTCAAAACCGTAAGCATTGTCAGGGAAAAGATTTTTAAATGCCTGATAACTCAGCTCGCGGGTAGGACTGGAATAAGCGCCCTTCATTTCATTATATACAACTCCGTTGTAGGTAACGGGACTATCCTTGTCGGGAAGTTCATAATGCCAGCCTTCCTGTTGCAGGATACGACTATCGGTACACAACAAAGGGTTGAAAACGGCATCAAGGTATACATGCATCAGGTTGAAATAATCCTTGTCGTTCATGCTTGCCACAGGGAACATGGTAAAATCTTTAGATGTCATGGCATTGAGAAAAGTGTTGAGCGAACCTTTACGGAGAACGTCAAAAGGACTCTTTACAGGGAAATGCGTTGAGCCGTTCAGCACGGAATGTTCAAGAATGTGCGGAGCGCCGTTGTCCGATTCGGGAAACGTTTTAAAAGCAATGCAGAAGGTTTTGTTGGGATCGTCGACAGCAATTTTTACCAGGTGTGCGCCGCTTTTGATATGTTCATAAAAATAGCAATCGGCATTCAGTTCTTTGACAAAACGTTTCTCGATGAGTCGGAAACCGTGATTGTCGGCGGGCGGTATAGCCGACACTTTGCCCGAAAGCATAGCCATAATCAGTAGTAAGCCTACAGTCATTACCGGCTGAATTCTAAAGGTAGTAGATTTTTGCATAGTATGAAATTAATTTAGTATCAGTGTTCGTCGTTTCGGTCCAATTCGCGTTGCGTATCCTTTGTTTTGAGAGTTTCGCGTTTATCGTACAACTTTTTCCCTTTGGCAATGGCAATGTTAATCTTTGCCATACCATTTTCGCTCAGGAAAACAAGAGTAGGGATGATGGTTAATCCCTTCTCCTGTGTTTTGCTGAGTATTTTTTTAAGCTCGCGTTTGTTGAGCAAAAGTTTGCGATCGCGTTTTGGCTCATGATTGTAATGCGTTCCGAATTTGTATTCCGAAATGTGCATATTGATAACAAACAACTCCGTACCTTTAAACATACAATAGGCATCCGTAAGGTTGGCTTTTCCTTCGCGCAACGACTTGATTTCAGTTCCTGTAAGCTGAATTCCGGCTGTGAATTCTTCCAGCAGGAAGTACTCAAACGAAGCCTTTTTGTTTTTTATGTTGATAGTGTTTGCCATATCGTCGACCGAATCGGCAAAGGTAATTAAAATCTAAGATTCATACCTGCCAAAAAGTTAATCCCTGCCTGCGGAAAATATCCGTCCATTTTCTGATATTTATTTTCGTAATAATAGCGGTATACCCAGGCATTACTTTCGTATTTTTCGCTGAAAAGATTATTTACCATCAGATTGAATCCAATTTCTTTGATAAGCCGGGTGGAGATAGCATAATGCAGACGGACGTTGCTGACAAAATAGGGATCCAGTTTGCGATCGTCGCTTGAAGTATTGTCAATGTATTGTTTGCCCACGTATTTGCTTTCGTAGCTTAGGCTAAGATTTTTAAAGGGTATAAAAGTAAAAATATTGTTTGCAATCAGGTCAGGCGAAAGCAACAGGTCGGTATTGCCAAGCTTGTTTTCTTTTTGTCCGCCAAGATCCCAGTCATCAACATATTCGGTAAAGTTCTTGATTTTATTTTGACTTAACGTGAAGTTTGCCTGCCAGATGAACCAGTCTTGAATTTTGGCGTTTCCGCTGAATTCAATGCCGGTACGGTAACTTTTCGATACGTTGGTCATGATGGCGCTGCCCACATCATTGATTTTTCCGGTCAGAACCAGTTGGTCGGTATAATCCATGTAATACAGATTTACACCTACCGAAAAACCGGTCGAGTGGTAGTTGTAACCCAATTCGTAATCGTTCAGTATTTCGGGCTTGGGAAGTTTTCCCGGGTCGGCATCTTTAAAATTGTCGCGGTTAGGTTCGCGGTGGGCCACGCCAAACGAAATGTATGCATTATTTTGTTGGTTAATGTCGTAATTGATTCCGGCTTTAGGATTAATAAAATTGTAGCTGTGTTTCTGAGCTAAGTTTTTCCCGTCGTCGTCCAGCCCATCGATCTTAAAATGGACATAACGGTATTGCAGATCGCCATAAAGATTAAGTTTTGAATTAATCTGGTAGTTTATTTTTACGTAGGAGTTGAAATCTTTTTTATGACTGTTGTTATCATACCAATGGTGATAATTATCAGCGTTGTAGGCAAGTTCCGTCCATATTACCTTACCATAATGATCGCCGTCGTATTGGCTGTAGGCTCCACCCAGGGTGGCAGTTACTTTTTTCAGTTTATAATTGAGCGAATAGGTGATTCCGTAGAAATCATTATCCATCCATTTCTGATGGATAAGGTTGGTTTTGCTGATGGTGTCGGTGCCGATAAAAAGTGTATCCAGGCCGAAATCAGCAAATTTGCCGTCAGCTTTATATTGTTCATAATATCCCTGTCCTTTAGTATAATACAGGGCGGCATTCAGGGATAGATTTGGATTAATCTCTCTGGAATAGAAGAGTTGATAATGGTCTTGTTGATAGTTGTCGGTTTCGTTGGGATAGGTAAAGGAATTATAGGTACGGTTGGTATTCAGCGAGTCGGAAGGTACGCCGTTCCAGGCAAGATGTGTACGTTCTTTTCCTGAAAAAATATTGAGTTTGATCAACGATTTATTTCCGACATACGTGCCGGAGACGAAAAAAGATTTCAGGTCGGAAGCCGAATGGTCGATGTAGCCGTCGGAAGAGATTTTGGATAAACGTCCGTCAAACGACCAGTGTTTGTTGATAAGCCCGCTACCAAAGTCAACATTATTTTTAAACGAATTGAACGATCCGCATGAACTGTTAATTTCGCCGTAAGGTTCTGTATTTACTTTGCTGGTTTGTATGTTGATGGAAGCGCCAAAGGCAGCAGCTCCGTTGGTGGAAGTGCCTACACCACGTTGTATCTGTATATTATCCACCGATGAGCTGATGTCGGGTACATCCACCCAATATACTTCCTGGCTTTCGGCTTCGTTGTATGGAATTCCGTTTACCGTAACGTTGATGCGTGTCATGTCGGTGCCGCGGATACGCATGCCGGTATAACCTATGCCCATTCCGGCATCGGAAGTGGTAACGACCGAAGGTGTATTTTCCATCATATACGGCAAATCCTGACCGAGATTTAGTTGTTTTATCTCCAGTTTTTCGATGTTATGAATCGTCGCCGGTTGTTTGCCATTGACCCTGGTAGCCGAAATGATAATTCCTTCCTGCAGAATAGAGCTTTTTACCAATTCAATCTTTAGCGAAATGTTTTGTGTTAAATTTACTTGTTGCGAATAATCCTGATAACCCATAAATGAAATCTTCAGGGTGTAGATTCCTTTTTTCAGTTTTTTAATAGTAAAGTTTCCGTCGGCATCGCTAAAGCTTGCCATAAAAGTGTTTTCGAGCCGGACGTTGGCTCCTGGCAAGGCTTCCGACGAATGTTTGTCGGTAATTTTTCCCGTAAGGGTAAATTGAGAAAAGGCAGCCCAGGGCAATATAGCCCATAAGGCAAAGAGTAACAGTTTTTTGTTCATTTGATTAAAATTTTAAGTTAAACTTTTAATCAATAGGGAAAAAATTTGATAGATGCTTGTTATTCCCTTCGCCGGCATTATCCGGAGCAGGTTCAAAGAGTATGATCTCAGCCCGTTAGTTTAGGGCACCCCTATTGGTATTCTTTTTGCAAAATTAAATAAATATTTCACCTGATCTGACGAAAAAATATAATTTTTGGGGAAAAGACAGCTTGAATTTTAAAGCTACTCCGAAAACTGTTTTTGCCAAAAATCTGTAGAAAACTGCTTTTCTGCCCGAAACAAAGCTAATCCGGGTACTTGGAACCGTTCAGCGAAGGCTTTTAAAATAAAGATTAACTATTTTAGAAATAATGAATGTCATCATTCTAAAATAGTTAATCTTTTTTCGTTATTTTTACTTGTTGATATTACTGAGCAAGGGTAAATCGCAGGCTGATGCCGGCATTGGTCGTGGAATTGGGATACTGCGATGAAATAAACGGATTGGTATTCGATTTTTCAAAAAAGAATCTCAGGTTAAAATTCTGGCTCATCATGTAGTCGGCTGAGAAATTGATGGTCGTCAGTTTCTGCCCTGCCGAAATTTGGTCAATATCTTCGTCCACCCTGCGGAGAACGGTTTTATTGTTTCGTATGGAAACATCAAGTTTGATGTTCAGATCGCTTTGGACTTTTGTCTTTTTGCTTTGCACACCGAGAGTTTTCAGGATATATTCCATATTTTTGAAACGGTAGCCTAATCCAAACACAAATTCGGAACTACGGATTTCCGTAAGTTGGTTGTTGACGAAACTCAAGGCCAGGTTACGCGATTTTTTGTATTCCGCACGTGTACTCAGGTTATTAACCCAGGTGAGGTCAACGCCGATCAACGGACTGAATTGTTCGGTAATTGTAACCGCAGAAATGGTATATTTTGATCTGAAATTATTATAGGCATCCACCGAATCGGCATAGCCATTGGTTTGATGATAAAGCATGTTCGACTGGTAGGATGACAAACTATAGGTAGAGCGATAAGAATGAGAAAGCGTAATATTTTTCAGATATTGGCTAAGGAAATCAATCTTTGTTAATCCATTATACGTAATTCTCCAGTTAGGTTTTGGTATTTTGGGGAAAGGATTAATACTGGCGCTTGAAGCGCTTTTACCCGAATAAGCAGATAAAAAGGATGCTAACAATACATCCTGCGATTTACTACCGTAACCAACAGGGAATCCAGTGGAATCGTATTGTTGATTCCAGTTGGGGTTTTGTTTTGCAAGGCGATTAGCAATTTCGAGGCGGTTGCTTTTTAGCTTTTCAAAGGCAGCCGATTTATTATCTTTTGAATCTTTTTCAAAAGCTGTACCCCAGATATTGTACGAAATAGTAAAACTACCGTTATCCACTGGGGATTTTGGAGCAAATTTACCCTCTTCCTCCGAATACAGGTAATATTCCTGATGATTCAGATTTTCGGTGCGATCGGCATTCAGGTCTATCCGGAAATCAGGTATAGGTTCAATGGTTCCTTTAATGGTAAGGTTTTTACTTTTCTTGGTATACATGGCATTGTTAAGCAAGGAATCCTTGGAAAGCCAGTTGTGATTGGCAGCAGTGGAACTTATGCCCTTCTGGCTACCAAAAACAAAACCGAGACCTGGTGCCATATCATTCAGTCGGTTACCAAAAGCATCGGGTTTGGGAGTAAAGCCGGGTAAAAGCGTTCCGTTGTTTTCGGAATAGGAGAAAGAGATGTCCTTAAAACCAGTAAGTATGCCCAACACAGTTTTGGAAATTATTTTCGCATAATTAATTTTAGGCTTAATTTCTTCTATGGTATCGTTGACTGCTTTTTTAGGTTTTATGTTTTTCAGATTGGGAGCGTTGGGACCTTTGGGCTGTTTAGATTTACTGTTATCCAAGTCCTTCAGGAAAGGAATCATGCTGTAGATTCCTGTGAGTTTAAATGCGCCGTTCAGTTGTTTTGTATTTGAATTTTCGATGGTATTTCCCAGCCGTTCCTGAAGCGAAACAGGAGAAGCTTCCCAGCGATAGGTGCTGCGATATTGGGTAGTCAGGGTAACCCAGTTTAGCAAAGGCAGTTTGTTGATAGGAATATTATAGGAAACCGACGAAGTTTGATTAAATCGTTGAAGCGTACCAAAGCCGAGGATTTCATCGATAATGGAATCGCGTTTTGCCTTGTAATCTACATCGTGTTTATCGATACGGCCTGCAGGTTCATCAATATAGGCGTTAGCATCGGCATGATATTCCACTTTTAGTCCCTGGGTAAGATCAAATTTTAAATCATACGTTCTGTTCCAATCCCATTTTTTGACATAACTGGGCTCAATGAGAACAAGGGCATCACTTTTATTACGGTATTTGAGTTCGCTATATTCCCGGTTCATATCGGTACGGAACGAGAATACTTTTGGCATATAATAGAAATTAAAATCTTTAAATATCTGGAGTGCTTTATATTTGGTAAGAAATTTAATTTTATCAAGCGGTTTTACTATTTTAGGCTGATTAATAAAGTTATAGCCTATGCCTCCGCGATATGTTTTTTGCAGGTTGTAATCAATATCAATGTTACGGTGGTAAACTTCGGAATAGGCATAGGTTAAATCAAAGTTTTCGATATCGTAAACGTGATTTTTTTTGGAAGTGCCCACTTTTTCCTTACGTACATTCATGAAGTTGATATTTTTCCTCATGGTAAAATCCTGAACGCGTTTTTTCAGGGAATCTTTTTCCTGACTGGTCATGTCTTTAATCTGATCCTTATATAAGACATCGGGATCTAACGGATTATACTGAGGATTGCTTCGTGTTTCAGAATAATCGAAATGCATAGGGATACGGATACCGGATTTTTCGGGAAAGAACTTTCCGAGTTCAAGATTGGTAGCTATATCAAAGTTGGTAATTGCCTCTTTTTGCCTGTCATTAATTTTCTTTTCGATGCTTCCGAAACCCGGGGTACTATGACTTCCTGAGACGGTGAGCGTCCCGAGGTCGGCAAGGGTGGTGGCAATACGACCGGTAGCAGCAAACCCGCTTTTTTCGTTAAAGTCGGTAAGCCGGAGTTCATCGAGCCAGATCTCGGCGCTTTTTGCCATTCCGTCATCCTTATCGTTTATGGTACGTTTTTTAGGATTGCGGACACCTATCATCAATGCTTTGATATCGCTAAGGCTGGGTGTACCTACAACGCTTATCTTATTATTTCCATCGTAAACCACATAGGGCAAAGAGGTAGAAACAGAATTTTCTCCTTTGCGAATATCACTGTTCCGGAGCTCTTTGGCATCCACCAGTTTGCTTAGTTCAATGTTAAAACTGTTACTATCGGGCCAAATGGCTTCGGCATTAGCAGAGGATGTATACCAGGGAGTAAAGGATACCGGAACTTCATATTCATAATAATTCTGTGTAAAATCGGAGCCCATGCGGATAAAAACAGTCATGTCGCCTTGTTTCAGATTATCGTTATGGTTCACTTCTTCGGCATGTACGTACATTTTTAACCGTTTATACTGGCGAAAATCGAAATCGGTGGTTTTGAAAGCTCCACGTGCATCTCCATCCATTAGGTTGGTAACTTTAAAGTCAATCGATTGCTCGTTGAGTTTTTGCATGTTGGTAGTTCCCAGGTTGACTTCGCGTTCAATATCGGGAGGCAGCACATAAGGTATAGGTTTGCGGCTACCGTTTTCTTCAATGCTTACGGCAGAGATGTCGAATTGGGTTCCGTTTTGCTCATCGTCGGGTATATATTCGCCATTCGCCAGTAAGCTCTGATCGTATTTGCGCCATTCGCCACGAACCAGTTCGAGGGTCGCAAACCGACAGACCACAGGCTGTATAAAACCCTTAAAAAACATACGCATAAAGCGGATAGATTTAAAATCCTGGATGTTGCCTATAACTTTGTCAGGCGAATGAATAGGAATTTTAAACTGGTACCATTTCACTGTGGCGCGTTTACCGTTATCGAGCGGGATATTCTGAGCGGTATAAATGTCGGAAATATAATTCTGCCCGATTACCATTTTTTCGGGACGGAGCTCCACTTTATATTGGAAATATCTTTCGCCGGTGCTCAGGGTATTATCTTTGTTGATATCCTCTACGTTGGGAAGGTTTGTAGCTTGGGTTTCAATAGCTCCTGTGGGCGAATTGCCTTCCGAACCATTAAACTGTTTGTATCTTTCGAGTATGCTTCGGTATTTTACGTCTTTATCGTAATCGCTGCCCCGGAAATAATGGTAATCGTCAGCCGAAGGGTCGTTATACGCTTCTAAATAGGCTTCGGATCCTGTACCGTAGAGCGATTCAATTTGCTTAAGATAATTGCCGTAAAAAAATGATCGTTCATCATCATCGCCCAAGCCGTCGTAACCAACATCCTGGAATTTACGAGCAGCGGCGTCGTTTGAAAATCCCGAAACCAATGCCTGTAAGCGAGGAACTCTTCCCCAGATAGTTGTATCTACATCGGATACATCAGCAGAAGTAGGTAATCCGTTTTCATAACTTTTTCTTCCGTCGCGCAGAATATCTTCCGAAATGTCGCCGAGGTTAAAATACAGATCACCACCTGGAGGATTGGCAATGGTATCGTCGGCAAAGGGATCCATCATCCAGAACTCAATGTATTCCACATTGGTTGCTTCAAAATCGGTAGTTTCCATTTTGCGCATGATACCGCCCCAGCGGGTTTCGGGCGAACGAAGTGTTCCGTCGGCATTTAAACCTTGCGAAACTCCCGGAATACCGGTAATGTCGTAGTTGTTTGGACCTCGCTCCTGGGGATAATACGCCAGGTTGAATACCGGGATATTCGTCGGTTGTCCGTTTGGCGGGTCAATGTTAGGAAAAATTTCGCTTTCGCGGATATAACGCACTGCATTTTTCGAGAGTTCGTTTTTATCAACATTGGCTGGTTTAAGGTTACCTGTACGGTCGTAAAACAAAGGATCAATGATATACCAGGCTAATTTTGCGCGGTTGAATCCATATTTAATGCCAGTGTTTTGCGCGGCTTCGGGAAACATGCCGTATTCGGTTTGCCCTTCGGGTGTGCTTGCCATAAACCAATTGGAGAGGATGGCGCTTTTTAGATCAATGGTAGATTTGGCGCCTTCAAAATCGTCAATATACGAGGTCCCCGATTTACCTATGGCTTTGGAATGTCCGGGAATAAATTGTGCAAATTCACCGTTGAATGTAATTTTGGAAGGTGCTTTTGTCGAATAAAATGGTAGCTTGTCCAACATTTTGGTCAACCAGCGCGATTCGGTTTGGTAGCTTGCATCCATACCCCAGATTGTATTGGAAATGGGGTCGTCGCCGAAATTGGTTTTCTGGGTCAGGGGGCGTTCGCGCATGTTGAGTATCGTAGCGCCTATGGATAAATCTTTGTTTGCCGCATAATCCACATGAGCACCCATCAGTCGCTGGGTCTGGATATTGAACTGGGCATTATTTTCGAGCGAAATATTTACCGGAGTACCGGAATTCAGAATACCTTCGTTGATAATACGAACCCTGCCGAGGGTATAATCCACCGTATAATCTACATTTTCGGTAAGCGGAGTGCCACCGGCGGTAACTTTAACCGATCCCTGGGGCACATTGAGTGCATTGAGCGAAATTTCGGAACCGGCACTCGACTTGTACATTCCATCAAGAACATATTTGTTTTTTGCCGGATATTGCTGTGCTCCCGTCTTGGTCATGGTGTAAAGGGAATCGTAGCAATATTTATTGGCAAACGTCGGATCGTTTAATTGATCGCGGAGGTAACTTCCGAATGGTTCAAGCATGGTAAAATATACGCGTCCGCTCGACGATTGTATAGTACCGCCGTTGGTGGCGGCGCCATCAATAAAGTCAAACATGCCGTCGTGTGGCGGGTTGTTTTGAGGAGTCAGGTTATCGAAATTAAACACCTGAAGCAGAGGTGTGCCTTTTAACGGACCTTCGGTAAAATAACCGGTAGGAACGCCGTTATCGTTACCCGAATAGAGAATGTTCAATACAAAATCGGAAGAATTGACCTGATAAGCGCCGATGTTGTATACATTCTTCATCATCAGGTTCCACATCGGGAGCTTGGTGTTGAGAGCTGTACTTTTCAAAAGTTTTACGCGGAGACTTCCCGGGGTATTAATGCCCTGATCAGAAAATTCACCCACCTGATAAACCTGATTTTCGCCTATAACTGTGTATTGATAAGAAACAGCGAGTACCTGATCGGAATTAATGGCTGAGTTTAAAGAAATAAAACCTAATTTACTGTTGAAGGTAAATTCAGAAGAACTCAATTTACGGGCGCTTTCCACCACTTCAAAATCCTGACCGGCAACAAAATTATAAGGCAAAGTTACCAGATAATTAGGCGCTTTGTAAACATTACGAAGCTGGGAGGTATCGGAAGCCAGGCTAAACAGGTTGTTTGTTTCGTTGGAAGGATAAGCGTTGGCATTATAATTATTATTAATTTTTCCATTATAAGGTGCGGCTTCACCCAGATCGGCAAAAGCGACGATGTTACGATTGTCGGTTACAGCAGCACCAATTTGTGTTATCCAGACTTCAATTTTGGTTATATTGATATTAGACTGAATAATAGGAAGTTGAGAAAGAGATTTCTGGTAATTATTACGGAAATACTGCGAAAGAAAATAGTGCCGATTTTCTTCATATTCGTCGGCTTTGATGTTGAATTTACTGGTTTGAGCTCCACCCTGAACGGTAATATTTTGAGTCTGGCTCTTTTGTTCGGAATAGACGCCGGTAAAAGTAACTTTTCCAAACTGCAATTGAGTTTTTAATCCGAAAAGGCTCTGGCTACCATTGATCAACGTACTGTTAAGCGGGAGAGTAACATCTCCTGCTTCAATAAGTTTTACAATTTCATCTTCTTTACCCTCGTATTTTAGTTTCAGTTTGTTTTCAAAACCAAAAGAAGCTTCGGTATTGTAATTGGTTTGAAATTCAATTTTGTCGCCAATTTTTGCCGCTACATTCATTTGGATTTTTTCCTGGAAGTCGAAATTGGTTGTACGACGTTGGCGTACGCTCAACGCAGGGTCTTCACGTTTGTTCGATAAAATACCAAATGTCAGTTCGGCAGAACCTTGTGGGCGAATATCGATGGTATTGCTTCCAAAAATTTTGTCAAACACTTCGCCTCCAATGCGGATAGGCGGAATAATTCCGTCTGCGCTTGCTTTGCTGGTAGAAGACGAGCGTTGACGCCAGTAATTCTGTAGCGAACGGTTTTGATCGAGTTTCTGATAATCGTCAAAAGACATTACGGCAGGTTCTCCTAAAGTTCGGCTGCCAATTCTTCGTTTAAGAATATACTGATTAGTAGCGGGATCGTATTCTTCAGTAGCAGTAACGTTGGATGGGTCTTTTAAATATAACCCGCTTTTGTTTTGGACGGGTATAGGATTTTCCAGATCCTGATGAAAAGGGTATGGGATTTTTTTGCCGGTATCCGGTTGTCCGATGGAATCGGGCGGAAAAGCGTTGTATTTTATTCGTACTTTATTAGTTGAGGCTGTACCAACCCATACTAAAGCTAAAAATAAAGATAAAACTAAAAATTTAAAAGAATGTAGAGTAAGCTGCTTCAATGAATTTTTAAGTTTAATTCGACTAATTATTTATCACAATTTATCGGAATTTGATTCCCTTCTGATTCTGTTACTACGCATTGAGGCTTGACTTACAGAATTTTTAACGCACTCTTTATTAGTTGTTCCACCGAAAGGTCAGCGCCTGCCGGATCAGAGGAAATAATTTTCTCAAGTGTTTTATCGGCAAGGCTTTTATTAAAACCGAGCATCGTCAATCCAGATAACGCTTCATTTTTATGTGTATTGTGTGAAATATCCAAAATATCTTTAGCTATCATCTCTTTCCCAAGTTTATCACGCAGGTCAATGATAATACGCTGAGCCGATTTGGCACCGATACCCTTTACCGACTGCAATACTCCGGCTTTTCCCTGGCTTATCGCCTGATAAACTTCATCGGTGGTGAGCGATGAAAGAATCATACGGGCTGTGCCGGCGCCAACACCCGAAACAGAAATCAGATGACGGAAAAGGGTACGTTCGGCTTCGAGTGCAAAACCAAACAGCATCATCGCATCTTCTTTTACAATCAAATGGGTGAACAGCTTATACCGTTCGTGCTCTTTGATAAGTGTATAAGTTTGTAATGATATATTCAGGAAATATCCTATACCTCCTGTTTCAACCACAACGTATGCCGGGTTGGTTTCTGCTAACTTACCTTCTATAAATGAATACATGAATTATAATTTTGCTTTTTATTCCGACCTTAAGCTATTCTTTTAAAAAGCAAAAGCAAACATACACGATTTTTTTTACATACAGCTTACGACCGAAGAAAAAAATGCTAAACATACAGAGAAATTTTATGATAAACTTTTGATATTGATAGCATCTACAGCCAGATAAGCCGTGGAAAAAGCCGCCTGAAGATTATAGCCGCCGGTATCTCCGTCAATATCGAGGACTTCGCCGGCAAAATAAAGATTTTTCACCAGTTTCGATTCCATGGTTTTCGATGAAACTTCATTCAGCGAAACGCCTCCTTTCGTGGTCATTGCCATATTGAAATTACCGGTACTTTCGACTTCAAAAGGATATTCACAAAACGAAATCACTAAGTTATTCCGTTGTTCTCTGGCAATTTGGGCAAGTTTACGGTCGGGTTCCAGATTTAGTTCGTCCAAAATAAGTTTCATCAGGTTGCGGGGAATGTCATAATTTTTCATCAGCATTTGTATCGTCATTTTTCCTTCCTTTTCGGCAGTTTTTATGAAGGTTTCGCGGAAATTTTCCGTATTTTGTTTGATAATATTCAATTTTAAGACATCGCCGCTCTGGATATTGCGCGAAAAATCGAGTATACCCGGGCCGGAAAGACCTTTGTGTGTAAAGCCAATATCGCCGCAGTGTTCGGCAATTTTTTTGTTTGCACGAAAAAGAAAAATGGGAACATCGTGCAGGGAAACGCCGGCAAGTCCGGCCATAGTGAAATGACGGATAAAAACCGGAGCAAGTGCTGGTTTGGGCGGGATGATGGAATGTCCCAGCCGCTTGGCAAAATGATAACCATCGCCTGTGGATCCAGTGGATGGATACGACATGCCTCCGGTGGCGATAATAAGATTTTTACAGCTATATTTATCGGCAGTAGTTTTTATCAGGAATTCGTCGGCAGTTTTTTCGACCGTCAGAACGGCATCATGAGAAAATATGCTGATATTGTGCTTGACGCATTCACCGGTAAGTATTTTTAAAATATCGGATGAGCGCAAGGAAGCCGGAAAGACTTTTCCGTTTTTGTCGGTGATAATTTCGAGACCCTGTTGAGTGAAGAAATTAATCAGTTGGATGTTAGTAAATTTTCGTAATGCCGGTTTCAGGAAGCGGAAATTGGAACCGTAATGGCTCAGGAAATCTGAGATATCGCCTTCGTGGGTAAAATTGCATTGCCCCGAGCCGGAAATAAGGAGCTTTTTACCCGGCTCAGCATTTTTTTCGAGCACCGCTATTTTAAGGCTTTGGCAGTGTATTGCCGCAAACAGCCCGGCAGGTCCGCCTCCGATGATGAGAGTATCAAATGTTTGCAATGGTTTTATTTTGTTTAGAAATGAAGAATTGTTGGCTAAACGTCCGTTTCTTTTTTCTTTTTCAAAAGTACTTTTTAATTTGTAATCAACCAGTATCTAAAGTGAGCTAAAAATTATGAGTGTCTAAAGTGCTTAGGTAAAATGGCAAACGGTAAAGATGCTAAAATTTTGAGACATAAAAAAAGGGGTCTCATCGGAGACCCCTTAAAGAATATCAATTTAATGATTATTTGATAATGACAAGCTTTTTAACGGTTGTCTTACCATTTTCAGAAATAAAGCGTACAAAATATGTACCAGCGCTGTAGTTAGAAGTATTCAGGTTAATGATTTTTTCCTGAGCAACAGTTGCAGAAGAAATAACCATACCTAAATTATTCATAACTTGTACAGTGCGGATATCATTGGATACTTTGATGTTAACAAGGTCAGTAGCCGGGTTCGGGAATACACTGTTGGATGCAATACCAATTTCGGGTATGCCAACAAGACTAGTTTCTATACCATTTTCATACACTGGTACAAAAATATTTCCGTCATAATCAGCAAATTCGCGTGGAGTTGGATTATCACTCCAAGTAACCATACTTTGTACACCAAAACCAGCAATCCAATTAAAACCAATATCGAAGAATTTACCATCAGGGATATTAATTCCGTTCAGATCGGCAGCCCAAACAAAGGTAAGATGACCTGCTGAAGGATTACCAACGGTAACAGCAGTAATGCCAGGGTACCAATTAGCAATAGTATCATAAGTCATGATTGTAGGATCATATTCGATAGTAAACTGGAATGAGCCCATATTAACAATATCCTTTGCATTTACTGCAACAGTAAATGGACCACCAGGAACAATAGTATCATTATTGGTAATCGTAACTGTAGGAACAGGACCACCAGTGGTTACAGAACCGTTAACATAGACAGGTGTGAAAATAACACCATTGTAATCACCAAATTCACGTGGAGTTGGATTATCGCTCCAAGTTAATGGTGAAGTTTGACCTGCTGCACCATTCCATGTAAAGTCCATATTAAAGAAATTACCATCAGGAATATTAATACCTTCGGTTTCGGCTGCCCAAACAAAAGTAAGTTTACCAGCAGCAGGATTACCAACGGTAACAGCGTCAATTCCGGTATACCAGTTAGAAGTACCGGTATAAGTCATTAACGTAGGATCATATTCAATAGTAAACTGGAATGAACCCATATTGTTAACTAATTTAGCGTTAACTGGAACAGAAACTGCACTACCCGTTTCTGCTGTAACATTAGCAATAGTAAGAGTAGTTTGAGGACCAACATTACCTACATGTAAAGTAACAGGAACGGTTACAGTAGCTACGTTAGGATCGGAAGCAAAAGTAATGCTTGCTGTATAAGTTCCATCAACAAGATCAGTTGCATCGAAATTAACCGTTACAGTCTGGCTTGCACCAGCAGCAACAGTACCTGAAGCAGGAGTACGTGTAATCCAAGGAGCGGTAGCTTCGCCTAAATCATAAGCAAAGATAGTACAAGGATCATTCTGAATATCACCAATCAAAGCAATTTTACCAGGAACAGCAGTATTAGAAATACATAAACCACCGGCAAGGCTGCTTCCAGAAACGAAACCAGGGATATCAGTTGAAGCATCGTGCATAACGCCGGTTAAAGCGCCATTGGCAATGCTGTACTGATGAATGTCTATACCATTTCCACCCTGATCGAATATCCAGAGGTAAGGACCACCGGCTGTCCAGGGATCGTAAGCTGAGCCATACATTCCGCTTAATACCGTAGAGCCGCTAT
>Ga0183101_1001299_pt1 | contig 24713 bp, 22 predicted proteins | sample Biomet3_FD_127790 | JGI IMG/M metagenome (GOLD analysis project Ga0183101, IMG submission 127790) | Microbial communities from bioreactor (seeded with sewage sludge) at LBNL, California, USA - Biofuel metagenome 3 | ecosystem: Engineered > Bioreactor > Anaerobic > Unclassified ...
AAGCTGCGCTTCTCATCTTGGGGGATTCTCTTGTGCTCAAAATCATTCCGGTGTAAGGAACAGAAATTCTTAACACGGCTATAATTTTCTTGAAATCCTCATCGGCAACCGCATAAGGCGGGTGCAGGCTGAGCTCAGAACCGTTTGCGGGTTCTATGCGCGGGATTGAAATTGTGTGCGGCCCGACGCCGAAAACTTTTTCAAGGCTCTTGCAATGCTGCAGAGTGGCAAGAATTTCGTATTTATAATCGTATAAGCCGAGCAGAGGGCCGATGCCGACGTCGCTGATTCCCGCTTCCATTGCGCGGTGAATAGCTTCAAGACGGTTCTGATAATTTGATTTGGGCCCTTTAAGGTGGAGCTTATGGTACATTTCTTCGTTATAAGTTTCCTGGAAAAGTTGGAATGTGCCGATTTTGTGGCTCTTTAATTCTTTAAATTCGGGGACTGTAAGCGGTGCAATGTTTACGTTTACTCTGCGTATGTTATTTTTGCCTTCCCATACGGAGTAGACCGAATCTATTGCGTCATAAATATATTTGAGGCCTTCGCCCGTGTATGATTCACCCGCGACGATAAGCAGACGCTTGTGGCCTTGTTTGAGCAGAGCGTGAGTTTCGGCTTTAATTTCGTCCTGGTTCAATGCGCGGCGTTTGAGGGCTTTGTTTGATGCTCTGAAAGCGCAATAGACACATTCGTTAAAGCAGACGTTTGATATGTAAAGCGGGGCAAACAACACAACGCGTTTTCCGTAAATGCTTAGTTTGATATATCTTGCGGTATCATATATCTGTTGAAGGACATCGGGATCTGTAACAGAAAGCAGAAGAGCGGTATCTTCAAAGGGTATTCCTTTTAATTTTCTTGCTTCTTTAAGAATATCCTCAACCTGTGCTGCCGTTGGCTTGGCAGTTTTTTGAAGGGTCTTTTTAATTAACTCGTCATCTATTATTTTCATAATATTATTGTAGCACTTTATGAAAGAGCTAAAAAGTGCCCGTTAAATTTCAAATTATCCGGATAAATTGATAAAATTAAGGTATGAAAAAAATAAAACTGTCGCAGAGATTCAATGCTTTTTTGGTTCTCGCGTTTGCAAACGCGTTGATATTTACTCTAGCAAGAGTAATATTCTTCTTTATTAACCGCAAAGAGCAGCTGCCCGGCGGAGAAATTTTTAAAGCTTTCTTCACGGGTTTCAGATTTGATTTGAGAATTGCTTTTCTCTTTGCTTTGCCTTTCGGCATACTGATGCTTTTTCCCGTATGCAAGGCTGTCAAAAAAATAATTCCGTGGCTTTACGGCATTGCTTTTGCGGGTTTTGCGCTTATTTATGCGGTTGATTTCGGCTATTATTCATATCTTACCGAAAGACTTAACGCCTATATTTTTGAACTTGCCGCAAATACAACTACCTCCGCAGAAATGGTTTGGGAAACTTACCCCGTAGTCAAGGGCGCTCTGGCTCTGTTGGTAATATTTGTGCTTTATTATTTGTTTATGCGCAAACTTACTTTATACGCATATGAAGAGGAAGCCCGTAAAAAAGATTTTTGGTACGTAATTCCCGCTCTTTTGCTGAGCGCATTCTTTATATACGGCCGCGCGGCGCAATATCCTTTGAGATGGAGCGACGCTTATTTCAGCAATAACGATTTTGTTTCGGCCTTAACTTTGAACCCCGTTCAGAACCTTGCCGATACTTATTGGTTTGCCAAAAACGGCGTTACTTTTGACGAAAATAAAACCCGCCAATATTATGACGTCGTGGCAGATTATCTGGGTGTAAAAGATAAAGACCCGCAAAAACTTAATTTTAACAGGTATATACCTCAGTCAAAAGACGGAATTAAAAAATATAACGTAGTGTTTATTCTTACGGAATCTCTGTCTTTTGATAAAACTTCGTTTAATAATCCTGATTTGGACACAACGCCTTATTTGAAGGCATTTTCCAAAAAAGGCAAATTGTTCAGACGCTGTTTTTCGCCCGCCGCGGGTACGGCAAAAGGCGTTTTTGCAACGGTTACGTCTTTGCCCGATACTTCCACGGTAAAGACTTCCTCCCGCAACCCGATGATAGTAAAACAGCATACGATTATAGACGATTTGGACGGATACCAAAAGTTCTATTTTATCGGCGGCAGCACAAGCTGGGGTAATATAAGAGGTCTTCTGCAATATAATATAAAGAACCTTAATATATTTGAAGACGGAACCTACAAAAATGTCAAACGCAACGACGTTTGGGGCCTTTCGGATTTGGATATGTTCCGCTATGCGGCAAAAGAACTTGGTCAGACTAAAGAACCTTTCTTTGCAATTCTGCAGACTTCGGGTTTCCACCGTCCTTATACTATTCCGCAGGATAAAGGCGATTTCAAACTTGATATGAAGGACGAGAATTATTTAAAGCAATTCGGTTTCAGCGGAAACGCGGAATATAATTCTATGCGTTTTCAGGATTATTCCATGGGCCAGTTCTTCAAACTTGCCGCGCAGGAGCCTTTCTTTAAGAACACCATATTCTTTATATACGGCGACCACGGTTTGACGGTAAGACGCTCCAAAAATACTCCTCAGGGCATAGTGGATTTGGAACTTACCACAAATAACATTCCTTTGGTTGTCGTCGGCCCGGGCATTAAGCCCGCAGTGGACGACAGGCCCGTAAGCCAGGTTGACCTTACGGCCACCATGGCTGGGCTTTTGGGCATTCCCTACAGGGAAAGCGCTTTAGGCAGAAATTTGTTTGACGAATCCATAGACCGCGGCGCTTTCATACTTGCGGGTTCTGGTACGCCTCTGAGAGTCGGCTTTGTAAACGGAGATTATTATTATACCCTCTGGCCTACAAAAAAAGGTATGTTTAAATATAAGACAGCCGATAAAACCGATTATTGCCCGCAGTATCCCGCACAGTGCGAAAAGATGAAAAAGCTTGCGGCGGGGCTTTATGAGACGGCACGCTATATAACATTCCACCACAAATAAGGGGGAAGAATGGTTTTAAGCGCGGAAAATTTTTTGCTTATAGGCTCGGTTCTTCTTTTTATAAGCATTTTGGCAGGAAAGACGGGATACCGATTGGGCGTCCCGTCTTTGTTGCTGTTTTTGGCAGTCGGAATGTTGTTTGGCAGCGACGGCATAGGTTTGCAATTTTCCAGTTTCAAGCAGACGCAGTTTATCGGTATGACCGCTTTGAGCGTTATATTGTTTTCCGGCGGTATGGATACCAGGATTGACGATGTCCGTCCCGTTATGGGCGAAGGCATTGTTTTGTCCACCGCAGGCGTCTTGTTTACCACTCTGATAACGGGGCTTTTTATTTACGGTTCCGCAATCTTATTCCCCAAAATAATCAGTCTTTCTCTGGCAGGCTGCTTTTTGCTTGCCGCGGTTATGTCTTCAACGGATTCGGCTTCCGTCTTTTCAATTTTAAGGGCAAGAAACCTTAATCTTTCGCAAAATCTCCGCCCGCTTCTTGAATTTGAAAGCGGCAGCAACGACCCTATGGCCTATATGCTTACCATAATGTTTATAGAGATTATACAGCTTAACAATCTCAGCGCGGGCGTTATGATATGGACGCTTGTTTTGCAGCTTGTTCTGGGTCTTTTATCGGGTTATTTCCTGGGCAAAATAGCAGTTTTTGTGATGAATAAAATCAACCTTGATTATTCCTCTTTATATTCCGTTTTGCTGCTTTCTTTTGCTTTGTTTATATTCTCTTTTACCAATACTATAAACGGCAACGGTTATCTCGCCGTTTATATAGCGGGTCTTATAGTCGGCAATACCAAAACCGTACATAAAAAGAGCGTTATGGTTTTCTTTGACGGTATTGCGTGGCTGTTTCAGATAATAATGTTCCTCACTTTAGGGCTTTTGGTAAACCCCAAAGAATTGCTTGCCATTGCACCCGTCGCTTTGGTAATCGGCCTTTTTATGAGCATTGCCGCCCGTCCTTTGAGCGTATTTATTTCTCTTATACCTTTCCGTAAAATTTCAACTAAAGGCAAATTCTTTATATCCTGGGTCGGTCTTCGCGGCGCAGTGCCTATAATTTTTGCCACATATCCTTATGTTGCTGGCATTAAAGGCGCAAACGAAATTTTTAATATAGTTTTCTTTATCACTATAATTTCTTTGCTGATTCAAGGTTCAACCGTGGCATATGCGGCAAAAGCCTTGGGCCTTGTCTGCCCCGAATGCGACCATAAAGATTTTGCCGTAGAAGTGCCCGAAGATATTGCCGTAACCTCTGAGCTTTTGGTAAACAAGAAATTGCTTGCAGGCGGGACGCAGCTTAAAAATATACAAATGCCCGAGGACACGGCGGTTATTATGATAAAGAGAGGCAATTCTTTTTTTATACCTCACCCGGATACTGAATTGAAAGAGGGGGATAAGCTCCTGATAGCTTCCGGTAAAGAAGAAGAACTTAAAGAGGCGTATAAACGCCTTGGCATAGAAAAATATTCTGTTTACAGAGAATAGTGAATTTTTGCAAAATTTTGTTTAATATATATGAAGCAATAAGTTAGAACAAGGAGAGTAAAAAATGGCAATGACTATTCTGTTGGTGGCGGTTGTTTTGGCCGTGCTTTATCTGATAGCGATTTACAACAGCCTTGTGGTTCTCAAGAACCGCGTGCAGGAGGCTTGGAGTGATATTGAAGTGCAGATGAAACGCAGATACGACCTTATCCCTAATTTGGTTGAAACCGTTAAGGGGTATGCTCTGCATGAAAGTTCAACTTTTGAAAAGGTAATAGAGGCCCGCAATATGGCTATGTCCAATCACGGCACTCCCGCCGAACAGGCCAAAACCGAAAATGTTTTAAGCGGCACGCTCAAAAGCCTTTTTGCCCTCAGCGAAAATTATCCGCAACTTAAAGCTAACGAAAACTTTATGAAGCTTCAGTTTGAACTTACCGATACCGAAGATAAAATTCAGGCGTCAAGAAGATTTTACAACGCCAACGTTTTGTCTTTGAATAACAAGACGGAAGTTTTCCCCAGCAATCTTGTTGCGCAGTGGTTCCATTTTGATAAGAAGGAATTCTTTGAACTTGACGCAAACGAACAGGCGGCAAAGCAACCCGTTGCCGTAAAGTTCTAAAGTTTTATGAATATATACGAGCATATTGCCGATAACAGAAACAAGACAATAGTTATAGTGGCTTTATTTCCGCTTATATTGCTTGTCCTTATGTATGCCACGGTTTGGCTTGTTTCCTATTTTATGTATGTGCCCGGTACGGAGGAATTGGTAGTTTCAAAAGCGGCTTCCGTAACGGCATACGCCAATATGCTCGCTCTTGAAATATTCCCCTATGTAATACTTTTTGCATTCGCCTGGATTTTCATAAGCTATTACAGCGGCGACCAGATAATGCTTAATACCGCTGGGGCAAATGAAATTTCAAGGGATGATAACCCGCAGGTTTACAGCGTCGTAGAAAATATTGCCAAAACGGCGGGCCTGCCTATGCCGCGGGTTTTTATTGTCAATGACGAATCTTCAAACGCTTTTGCAACCGGAAGGGACCCTCAGCATTCCGCAGTTGTGTTTACTACGGGTATAATAAAAACGCTTAACCGCTCGGAACTGGAGGGGGTAACCGCGCACGAAATGTCACATATCGGCAACAGGGATATCCGCCTGATGATGATAGTAATTACGGGCATAGGTATTATGACTTTTCTGGGGCAGATTTTAATCCGTTTCGGATATCTTGCAAGCAGCGGCCGCAGCCGCAAAAACGGCGGGGCAATAAGCCTTGTGCTGTTTCTTTTGGGTATAGTTTTTCTGCTGTACGGGGTAGTGATTGCGCCTCTTGTGATGTTCGCTCTTTCCAGAAGGCGCGAATATCAGGCCGACGCTTCCGCCGCTCTTTTGACCAGAAATCCCGCGGGTCTTGCCTCCGCTCTTGATAAAATCAGCCGCGACAGCCGTGTGGAAGTGTTGGACAGCATGCCTTTGATGTCTTCTGCCTGCATAGCAAACGCTTCGGGCAGCGAAGGTTTGTCTTCTTTCCTTTCGGGAATGTTTGAAACGCATCCTCCGATAGAAAAAAGAATACAGGCTCTGCACGAAATGGACGGAAGAGTTTAGCTTTTAGTTAAAAAATACCCCTCGTATTTTTATACGGGGGGTATTTTTTTGCTTAAGTTTATTTATTCAAATCTTAAGGCGTCAATCGGGTTAAGCATAGAAGCTTTGTAGGCGGGATAAAAGCCGAAGAAGATTCCCACCATTCCGGAAAATCCGAAAGAAATCAGCATAGGCCATATTGTAAATGCCAGCGGCACGCTTGTTGAAAAGTGTTTTATGCCCACGCATATTCCCAGACCGAAAATTATACCTATAACGCCGCCTGCAAGCGAAAGCATCAATGCCTCCACCAGAAACTGAAATCTTATATCCCATGCTTTTGCGCCTATTGCCATACGTATGCCTATTTCGCGGGTGCGTTCGGTTACAGATACCAACATTATGTTCATAATGCCGATTCCGCCCACAAGCAGAGATATTGACGTTATAGCGCCCAGAAGCATTGTAAAAGTTTTGGTGGTTTCCATTGCGCTTTGCATCATCTGGGTAAGGTTGCGGACAAGGAAGTCGTCCTGTTTGCTGCCCGTTATATTATGGCGCTGGCGCAGCAGAATTTCTATATCTTCCTGCGCTTTATCAAGCGTTTGCGTTGACGATGCCTGAGCCAAAATGCTTCTTACGGTACCGGGGAACTGCGAACCGGAAAGACGTTTCATTGCCGTTGTTACGGGCACTATTACGATATCGTCCTGGTCCTGCCCGAATGACGATTGCCCCATTTCTTTCAGTACGCCTACAACTTTAAACGGAACGTTGTTTATTCTTACCGTTCTTCCCACGGGGTCGCTTACGCCAAACAGGTTTTCAACTACCGTTTGCCCCAGTATTGCAACGCTTGAGCCCGTGCGCACATCTTCGCTTGAAAACAGCGCGCCGTTATCAACGTTCCACGATCTTATATAAAACAATGCGGGCGTTGCGCCCGTTACCTGCGTTGCCCAGTTTTGGTTTCCAAAAACTACCTGCCCGTTTACGTTTACGCTTGGCGCAACCTGCGAAACGCTTTGAACGTTCTTTTCTATTGCGTAAGCGTCGTTTAAAGTTAATGTAGGCTGTCCGCCCTGGCCCGTTCTTGCGCCGCTTGAGGTTACGGAGCCTGAGCGTATCATCAGCAAATTGCTGCCCATGCTGGACATTTGGTCCGATATCTTTTTCTGCGCGCCTTCGCCTATTGCCAACATCACTATGACGGCAGAAACGCCTATAATTATGCCCAAACTCGTCAGCACGGAGCGGAGTTTGTTTGTCCATATGGCTTTTAGAGCAATTTTAGTTATGGTTAAAATATCTGTCATACTTTTGTCCTGTTGGCGTTTAGCTCGTCGCTTACTATTACGCCGTCTTTAAAGCGTATTATGCGCTTTGCGTAAGCGGCTATATCGGGCTCGTGGGTTACAAGTATTATCGTTTTCTTTTTTTCGCCGTTAAGCCTTGAAAAACTTTCCATAATTTCTATGCTTGTTTTGGTATCAAGGTTGCCTGTCGGTTCGTCTGCAAAAATTATCGGGGCGTCGTTAACTATTGCTCTTGCTATTGCAACGCGCTGCTGCTGCCCGCCCGAAAGCTGATTTGGCATATGGTAAACGCGTTCTGCAAGGCCGACTGCCTTAAGCGCTTCTAAAGCTTTTCTTTCTCTTTCAGCGCGGCCCGTGTGCGCATACACCATCGGCAGTTCTACGTTTTCAAGGGCGGTGGTTCTGGAAAGAAGGTTAAATCCCTGGAATACAAAGCCGATTTTGCGGCATCTGATGTCGGCCAGTTCGCTCAGAGAATATTTTGTAACGTCAATATTATCCAGAACGTAAGAACCGGTTGTCGGCTTATCCAGACAGCCCAAAATATTCATAAAAGTGCTTTTGCCGCTTCCGCTGGGGCCCATTATGGCCACAAATTCGGAAGTGTCTATGTCAAGCGTGATGTGGTGGAGCACTTCAAGCGGTTCTTCGCCCACGTCATAAACTTTAGTTATGTTTTTTACGTTTATCAGCGCCATTTTTTAAAATCCCGGGGGCCCCATTCTGTTATTGCTTGATTTCTTTGTGGCGGCTCCTTCTTCAGAAACTACTATTACGGTATCTTTATTTATATCGTTGCCCGTTACCACGGTTCTGTTGCCGTCGGTAATGCCCGTTTCAACCTGCAGACGTTTCAGCTGGTTTCCTTTTTCAAGGGTCCAGACGCCCTGCCCCTTGTAGTAAGTTTTTTTGCCGTTTGATTTCTTGCCGTAAATTTTTGCGTTGTCCGGCGGCACAAAACGAAGTGCGGAGTTTGCAACAGTAAACGCGCCTTTGCTTTCGCCGGTAATTATTGAAGCATTTGCCGTCATACCCGGTTTAAGTTCAAGATTTTTGTTGGAAACCGAAACGATTACGGTGTAAGTTACGACGTTTGATGTAGTCGTCGCGGCGTTTCTTACCTGGGTTACTTTGCCTTCAAAGGTAAGATCAGGATAAGCGTCAACGTTAAATTCTGCTTTCTGGCCTTCTTTTATTTTACCGATATCAGCTTCTGAAATGCTTACTTCAATTTGCATCTTTGTAAGGTCTTCCGCAACGGTAAACAGGGTCGGCGTTGAAAAGCTTGCCGCGACTGTCTGGCCTACTTCAACGTTTTTTGAAATTACTATGCCGTTGACGGGGGAATAAATTTTTGTGTATCCCAGGTTAATTTTTGCGTTGTCAAGCGAAGCTTTTGCCTGCGTTACCTGCGCCTGGTCGGAAAGATAATCCGTTTCCGCGCTGTCCAAATCGCTCTTTGAAATCAGCTGAAGCTGATAAAGGCGCTGGTTTCTTTCATAAGTGCGTTTTGAGTTCAAAAATACGCTTTGCGCTTTTTGCAGGTTTGCTTCCTGCTGTACAAGGGCGGATTCGTAAGTGGAAGGGTCTATTACAGCAAGCAGCTGCCCTTTCTTTACGATTGAGTTATAATCAACAAAAAGTTGTTGTATTTTGCCCGAAACCTGCGTGCCTACAGTTGTCTGGGTAACGGGGTTTATTGTGCCAGTTGCTTCAACCTTTTCAATAATTTCGTCGGTTTGAGGAACTTCGGTTTTATATTTTATATCTTTGCTTTTCCCGAAGCAGCCCGCCCATATCAATACCGTTAATAACAAAATCGGGAGGCCTATTCCAAACATAAGTTTTTTATTCTTCATATTATTTTGTCCCCATGACGTTTTTAAGTTTTGCCACCGCCAGATTATAATCATAGACGGCGTTTATATAAGAAAGTTTTGCGTTGCTCAAAGAAACTTCTGCATCTTTTACTTCTATATAATCTCCTACTCCGACGGTATAACGTCCCGCCGCCAAATCGTAACTTTCCTGTGCTTCCTGCCTTGAAAGGTCCGCAACGGGTATGGCTTCTTTTGCTTTTGTCATATCCAGATATGCGGTGTTAACTTCCAGCGTTGCAGTTTGCTGCGTATTATTTAAATTCGCTAAAGCTTTTTGAAGGCCGCTCTTTGCCGCCTGTACTTTATTATAAGAGCTGAAGCCGCTGAAAATCGGAAGCGATATGCCCGCGCCGAAGCTCCATTTATCATAAAGCGGATAATTTTGCCCGCTCCAGCCGTAAGAAGCGTTGGCGTTAAGCTCGGGCGCAAAATCCGTTCTTGCAATAGTAAGGTTTGCTTCGCGCTTTCAACGCTCAATTTGTATTTTTCCAAATCTGGGCGGTTGCCGCCGGCTTGTTTTAAAGCGTCTTCAAGCGTGATATCATAAGTTTCAACCGTGTCTGATTTCTCAAGTGTAAAATCTGTAGTTTCGTCGCTGAGGCCCATTGCGTTAAGCAGAGTTCTGTATGCAACCTTTAAACTGTTTTCCGCGCCTATAAGGTTAAGTTTTGCCTGGTTCAGGTTGACCTGCGCCGTCGTTACGTCAATTTTAGGTTTTGTGCCGACTTCATAAAAACCCTGCGCGCGTTTGAGCTGCTGTTCGTAGTCGTCAACAGATTGTTTGTAAACGTCCCTTTGGTCCTGCGCCGAAAGGAGCCCGTAATAAGCTTGTTTTACGGAATAAGCTATATTATTTTCTGTACTTCTGGAATCTTCTTTTGCCGAAAGATAAGATTTTTTCTGCACGTCAACTGCGCCGCTTGTCGCGCCGAAGTCGTAAATCAGCTGCGTTGCGGATATGGAAGAAGAATAGCTGTCGTCAGCGCCGCTGTACCCTGTTGCGGTTTCCTGGTTAGCGCGGGTATAGGCAGCGTTGGCGTTTATCTGCGGCAAATAACTTCCGCGCGCCTGCCAAAGCTTGCTGTGTTGTGTTTGTTCTTCCGCTTTTGAAGAAGCAATCTGCGGGTTATTTTTTAAGGCGGTATCAAGACATTGGGAAAGCGTTAAAACCGAACCTTTTGCAATAACGGCTTGCTGCTGCGCCGCGGCGGGCAGAGCCAAACAAAATAATACCGATAAAATGGTTAAATTCTTTGCTGATATGTTCATAGTGATATACTACTAAATTTCATTTGGAATACTGATATTTTACGCCCAATTTCAGAGTTCTGCCCGGATCGGGGTAAAACGTGCCGTAAGCTCCGTTTATTGCGTAATGGCGGTCAAGGATATTGCTTATATCGGCAAAAATTACGGCGGGGCCCGTCTTTTTCTCCACGGTAAAAGAAATATCGGCGTAACCGGGCAGATTGTCGCCTTCGTGCCCGTTTTGAGAATAATAAGAAGATTGCGCAAGCAAAGTTGCAATAAACTTAAAGCTGCCTGCGTTTAGTGTGTTTATCAGCTTAAAAACGCTTACGGGGGCGAACTGCGAACGCAGATAATCGCCGCTGCCGAAAGGTTTTATTCTGTTGTCCGCAAGAGTATAAATTGCGGTAGCTCTGTAAATGTCTATTGTTTTTGTCGCCTGCATTTCAAGGCCGTAAATGCGCGCTTTGCCGGCGTTGGTCGCGTAATAATCCCACCCGCCGCCGACGTTTATAAGGTTTATTTTGTCGTCTATATATTTAACAAAAGGAGAAAGCGCAAAATTGAAATCTATATAATTTCCCTCAAGGCCCGCTTCAAGCATAAAGCTCTTTTCAGGCTCAAGGCCGCCGATATGTTTATCGTAATCGGCGACGGAGGGATAAATTTTTGAAGAAGAAAATGCCGTAAAAACTTTTGTTTTTTCTCCTTTTGAAATTTTTGCTTTATAAGAAAAATTATTATCCCAAAAGGTATGGTAATCATACCTTGCCGAAAGTTCCGCGTCGGCGATATCCGTTTTGAGGGCGGTTTTTGCGTAAAGCGAGGCAATATCCCAGTCGTAAGAGTTTTTATTATAATAAGTTCCGTTTGTATCTATGGAAGAATGTTTATAAGCCGCGCCAAAGGTAAAGAATTCATTTGCCGCGTATTCTGCAAAAGAGGAATATTCTTGATTTGTTATCCTTGTAAAATCTCCGTAAGAAAGTCCTTCTCGCAGCAAATGCCCGTAGGAAGCTCCGTAGGCAAATTTGTCCGCTTTACCGTTAAAGGCAATTTGGTGCATTGTGTCGTCAAGATAATCGGAATAAGAATTGGGCTGCCTTTCTTTTTTGCCGTTCCATTCGGAAACCGGCACAGAAGTTCCGTCCGAAAGGTCGGAATTATTATTAAGGTAAATATAAGAAATATTTTGGTTTTTTAACGGTTCAAATTCAATGTTAAGGGCGTTCTTATCATAAGAAGAATGATATTGAAACCCGTCGGAAGAATTTTTTGCGTAACTTATTCTGTAAGGAACTTTATCGGCCGCGCTGCCGCGAAGGCCCAAAGAAAATAAATTTGTGTTATTTGTCGCAATATAAGAGGAAACGTCAAAAACGGAAGAGCCGTCAACGGGTTTCTTTGTGTATATATAAACAGAACCTGTTCCCTGCGGGCTTGCGGGGTTAAAACCCTGCGAAACTTCAACTCTGTCTATTATTGAAACAGGTATCAGGGAAACATCGGTAAGCCCTGTTATATCAGTAGGCAGCGGAGCGCCGTCCAAATAAACCTGCACGCCTTTATTATATCCTCGGATATAAAAATATTGACTGCCCTCTTCGCCGTAAGATTTTACGTCTAAAGCAGTATTTTCTTTTACTGCGCCCGCCAAAGTTTGGTATTCTTCCCAGGAGCGTTCCGGAATTACGGGTGCTGCTTTGCCGGTTATTTGCAAATTAAGGTCGGCCGCATCGGCAAAAGCGCAAAGACACACAAAAAAAACGCATATTGATAAATGCCTCATAATGATGTATTTTATCATTTAAGAAGACGGCACAACGGAGAAATATTTTTATGATTTTAATAACAGGCGCAAACGGACAGCTCGGGCTTTCGCTCAAAAAAATTCTTGACCCCAAACATTGCATTTTTACCGACGTTCAGGCGGACGGAGATATAAAAGCGCTTGATGTAACTTCTTACGAAAACGTAGAAAAAACAATAAAAGAAAATCATATTACAACCGTCATAAACTGCGCCGGTTATACGTCTGTTGACTCGGCGGAAACAAATATAGATATTGCCTACCGCGTTAATGCCCTCGGGCCCAGAAATATTGCAATAGCCTGCGCAAAACATAATGCTTCCGTTATTCATATGTCCAGCGAATATATTTTTGACGGCAACAATTTTAAACCTTATACAGAAGCCGATAAACCGCACCCGCTTTCCGTTTACGGGCAGACAAAACTTGAGGGGGAATTGTTCGTCTTAAAAAATGCCCCCAACTGTGTAATAATCCGCTCTTCTTGGTTGTACAGCGAGTACAGAAAAAATTTTGTAAAAACAATAATCGCTTTGGCCAGACGCCAGCCCGAAATTAAGGTAATTTACGACCAGATAGGCACGCCGACTTACGCGGGCGACCTTGCCGAAATTATAGAAGGCATTATTCCCGTGGTCAGAAACGGCGTCAAGAAAATTTATAATTATTCCGACGAAGGTGTATGCTCTTGGTACGGTTTTGCGCGCGAAATAGTAAGCTTAAAAGGCATTAAATGTGAAGTTCAACCGATAGAATCGCAGGAATATCCCGCATCGGCCAAACGTCCGCACTATTCTGTTTTGAGCAAGATGAAAATTCGCAGCGAATTCGGCATCAAAATACCCTATTGGCGCGACAGTCTGCAAAAAGCAATAGTTAATATTGACGAATAATTTTTTCTTGTCTTCCAATAACGAAATCAATAAATGTTTCCTGTTTTGTTTCATGTCGTAAAACTCCCGCGGTAAGAAACTTCTTCCGCAAAAACTTTATTTAAATATCAAATAATTTGATTTCGGCACAATTAAAAAGCCCCGTTTTTAAGCGGGGCTTTAAATTTAATATTCTACTTTGTCTTTTTTTGCTTGCCACATCTTAAAAGGGGAGGGGCCTTCTTTAAGTGCAATGTTATAAGTCTTAATTTTGCGTTTATCTTTATCAAGAAGAATTTCTTTATAAATAAAAGAATCGTCAAAGCCTGCTTTTGCCGCTATGCTTTTGTCGGTTGCGTAATAAATGGCTTTAGGCCTCGCCCAGTAAATTGCCCCGAGGCACATAGGGCAGGGTTCCGCGCTGGCGTAAACTATGCAGTCTTTAAGCTCAAAATTTTTAAGTTTTTTGCAGGCTTTTCTTATGGCGTTTACTTCTGCGTGTGCGGTAGGATCGTTGGAAGCGGTTACGGTGTTATGTGCCTGCGCTATTATTTTGCCGTTTTTTACAATAACTGCGCCAAACGGTCCGCCTTTTCCGCTTTTGACGCTTTTTTGCGCCAGTTTTATTGCCGTCATAAGATAGTAACGGTGGTCTTTTATCATATAAAACTCCTAGTCGTCGCGATAGTGGCAGCCCAAACTGACTTTATTCTTAAGCGCAGCGTAAGTTATAAGCAGCGCGGTTTGGGAACCGTTTCTTAAGTTTAGCAAATCCTGCGTAATTCTGAAATCTTTATAAAAAATGTCTATTTCGTTTTTCATATGGCGCAGAATTTTCTCTGCGCGGCTCAGGCGGTTTCCGCTGCGTATCAGGCCGACGTAGTTCCACATAGTATTTTTGATTGTTGAAATATCCTGATATATAAGGTTTTTATCGGGTTCCGTACTGGGGCTTTCCCAAGGCTTAGGGACAGGAATATAGAAATTTTCTTTTTTTAGTTCGGCAATGTCAGCTTTTGCGCACATAACGGCCGTTGCGGTCGCTTCAAGCAAAGAAGTGCTTGCCAGACGGTTCGCTCCGTGGAAACCGTTGCAGGCGCATTCGCCCACCGCGTTAAGGTTGCCGATGTTAGTTCTGCCGTGCAGATCCGTAAAAATGCCTCCGCAGAAATAGTGCATTGCAGGCACTATAGGGATAGGTTCTTTTGTGATATCAACGCCTGATTTAAGGCAGTTTTGGTAAATTGCGGGGAATCTGTTCCTTATAAAATCCGGCGTCATTGCCGAAAGGTCAAGGTACATACAATCCTGCCCGGTTTTAAGTCTTTCGTGCTCTATTGCGCGGGAAACAACGTCGCGCGGCGCCAAATCTTTAAGCGGGTGATAATTTTGCATAAACGCTCTGCCGCGGTTATCAACCAAAATGCCGCCTTCGCCGCGTACGGTTTCCGAAATTAAAAACGAGCGGCCCTTTGCAAATACCGTCGGGTGGAACTGCGTGTATTCAAGGTTTATGACTCTTGCGCCTATTCTGTAAGCCATGGCGATACCGTGGCCGTAAATGTTTTTTGAGTTTGTTGTATATTTATAAATCTGGCCTATGCCGCCGGTTGCAAGTATTGTCTTTTTTGCGGTGATTGCAAATACTTCTCCGGTTTTGTTGTTAAGGGCATAAGCGCCGAAACAGGTCAAAGGTTTATATACGTCCATTTTGCTGACGGAACTGTGTGAAAGGGTGAGCAAATCAACCGCGCTGCAATTTTCAAGAATTCTAAGATTTTCAAGGTGTTTTATTCTTTCCTGCATTGCGCTGATTATGGCGTGCCCCGTTGTATCTTTGCTGTAAATTATGCGTTTTTTGCTGTGGGCCGCCTCTTTGGTAAGCAAAAGATTGCCTTTTGCGTCGCGGTTAAAATCGGTTTTGAAAGAATTGATAAAGTATTTTTCAACTGCTTTGCAGCCTTCGGTAAAAACGGTTTTCACCGCGTCTTCATTGCAGATGCCGCAGCCCGCAAGCTGTACGTCTTTTAAAAGGGATTCCATATCGGGATTGCTTTCATAAATAATCCCGCCCTGGGCAAGATCGCTGTTGCAGTCGTTAATATCGCCCGAAGCCAGAAGAATACATTTTAAGCCTGCTTTCGCGGCTATATAGGAATATAAAGAGCCCGCTACTCCGCTGCCTATTACCAGGCAATCTGTTTTTATAACTTTCATACTTAAATTATATAATTCCTTTGACGTCAAAAGCCAGCCTTGCTCAGCACTTCGTTTACCAAAGCCAGCGCTTCGCCGTTAACGGCAAAGGGCAAATCAACCGCCCAGGCGAACTCTTCCAATAAAGAAGAAGCAAAGCGCGTCATATCGTTTTGCAAAACTAATGGAAGAACATTGCGGTCTATGCGTATATAATCTTCTATAAGTTGTTTTTCGCCGCGTTCTGTTTTTATTTTGCTGCCGCGCGCGCTGGAAAGTTTAACTCTCATCATAAGCGGGCTGATGTATCCCGTCTGTTTATAAAATTCCGCCGCCGCTTTAAAAAATAATATTGCGTTAACGTAAATATCCTTTGCGTTTATAAAATTATTTTCGTCTGCCGCCACGGTTTTGTAGGTTGCAAGCCCGTAACTGTTAAATTCAACAGAACTGTTTTTGCTCATCGGCAGAACAATGCCGTCCTGCACTGTTTTTGAGGCAAGGCACGGCTCTTGCGAAACTTCACGTTTCAAATGTATTTTTGATACTATCTGCGGCAGCTGCCGGTATTCAGTAACGGGCGTCTGCGGGTAAAGCGGCACAAAGGCAAAAGAGGCAGTCGGCAAAAGTTTATCGCCGTGTTCGGCGCGTATAAAATTGCCGAAATGCGCCTCTGCTTTATCCAAAAGTATATGACGCAGATTTTGTGATTTTTTGCGGTTATCAAGCAGCCAGGGCAATTGGTCCGGGTGGACTATAGTTTCCGGGCGGGAAGACTGGCCCGTGCGCACGTAAGTCCTTTTTAAACGGCCGACAAGGTGCGGCGTCAAATTGCTTTGCGGTATGTTTACGACTACAAACATATTTTCGCTTTTAGGGTCTTTACAGGTGGCGATATCCACAAAAACTATCGGGTCAATGTAATTTTGGATTATGCTTTCAATCTGCCCGCGTATTTTGGGGTGAAAAGTTATCCCGGTAAACGGCGGTTTTGGCTTATCGTGTTCGTCTTTTACGCCTATTATTACTGTTCCGCCCATAGAGTTGGCAAATGCGGCTATGGTTTTGGCAAATTTTTCATTATCGCGCGGAAGCAGGAATTTGTAATCAAGAAGGGTATTTTCCGCAATTCCCTGATTGAGGAAATTGACCACGTCTTCAAAAGTTATTTGGTTTACGGGCTTATAAAAGTACATAAAACACCCCCATGATCTTTGTTTTGCCAACTTTACCATAATAATACTATAATTTACTGATGCTTGAAACAATGCAGCATAAGGCCAGCGGCGACGAGCTGCTGGAAAAATTCATTCAGACTTCTCCGTCGCAGGCGGCCGCCGCGTTGGAAGATATGCCTTTGGGCGAAGCAGTATTCTGGCTTACTTCTCTGCGCGCGCAAAGCATTTTTCTGTGTTTTGAGCATATGAATCCCAAAAAATCTGCCCCGCTTTTAAGACGTTTGCCTATAAAACAGGCTGTCTATATAATAAGTCGTCTTAAAACCGAAATTGCCGCAAAAATAATGGTCAATTTGCCCGCTCCTTATAAAGAGCGCCTTAATGCCGCGCTTGAGCCACATACCGCGCAGACTATTCAAAAAGTTTTGTCTTATCCGCAAGGCAGCGCCGCAAGGCTTATGCAGAACAATTATCTGGCTTTCAAAACCGATTCTAAAATAAAAGAGATAACCGATAAACTTAAAATTTTAAAGAACAAGATGCCTTTCTGCGTTTATATAACCGATAAAACAGGCCACGTTGCCGGTTGTCTTAAAACTGCGGAGCTTGCCTTTTGCCGCCCGGAAGCGCTGGCAGGGTCTGTTATGACGCCCGAATTTGAAAAATTTTCTCCTTACGATACCTATGCCGAAGTTTTGCGCGTTTTTAAACTTTCTTCTTCACCGTCCATAGCCGTTGTTGACGCCGAAAACTTTTTGCTTGGCGTTATCAGCGTAAACGAGCTGTTGGAAAAAGGGGAGAAATCGGTTTCTTCTCCAGTTTGCGCAAAACATACCGCTTTGATTGCCGCAGTATTTGCGGCTTTGCTGCTTTTGTTTATTTTATTCAAATATTTTTGAGGTTCCAGATGATAATTAAGGTTAAAAAACTCCATAGTGACGCAAAGCTTCCGCAGCGCGCCCATGCCACGGATTCGGGGGCGGATTTGTTTGCCCTTGAAGACACCGTTCTTGCCCCGCGCGCAATAACAAATGTACGCACGGGCATAGCAATAGAACTCAATGAAGGCACAAGTGGCTGCGTTTGGGGCAAAAGCTCCGTTGAGAGTAAAGGCGTCAAAGTTATGGCTGGCCTTATAGACGCGCCCTACAGAGGCGAACTTATAATTTGTCTTTATAACCTTAATGATACTCCTTTCAAATTTGAAAAAGGCCAAAAAATAGCGCAGCTTGTTGTTTTTCCTACGCTGTATCCCGCGTTTGAAGAGGGAGAAATATCCTCCACTGCGCGCGGAGCGGGAAGGTTCGGCAGTACGGGGAGCAAATGACCTGCGATGTAATTATTATCGGGGCGGGGGCTTCGGGCCTGGCGGCCGCGCTTAAGTGCGCGCGCGGCGGGCTTTCGGTTACCGTGATTGAAAAAGAAATTTTGCCGGGCCGTAAAATTTTGGTAAGCGGCAACGGAAGATGCAATTTTACCAATGCCTCCGTTAGTCCCGCAAAATATTACGGAGATAAAGATTTTATAACTGCCGCTCTTGATAAATTTTCGTATAAAGACTGTCTTGATTTTTTTAAGGAACTCGGGCTGCTTTACGTGTGCGAAGACGGCAGATACTTCCCTGTAACGGGCAAAGCGTCTTCAGTTTCCGGTTCTTTGAGCGCCGCGGCGCGAGAGGCCGGCGCAAATTTTGTTTTTAAGGCGCAGGCGCGCGGCGTAAAATATTCCGGCGGACTTTACAATGTTTTGTGTTCCGATGGAAATTCTTATTCTTCAAAATATCTGATTTTGGCTTGCGGCTCTTTGGCTTATCCGCAGGCGGGCGGAAGCGAAAGCGGCTATGAACTGGCGCGCGCTTTCGGACATAAAATAACGGCTTTAAGCCCCGCTTTATGCTCGGTAAATCTTAAAGAAAGCGCGGTTTCGCGCCTTGCGGGGCTGAAGGTTTATGCAAAAGTTACGCTTAAAGAAGATTGCGAAGAAGGTGAAATTGTTTTTGGCGCAAGGGGAGTTTCGGGCAATAATATTTTGAGCCTCAGCAGAAACGCCAAAGCGGGGGATAAAATATTTATAGATTTCTTGCCGCAATTCAGCGCAGCTGAATTTGACGAATTTATAAAACTCCGCAGACAAAAATTTGCCGCGCGCAGGATAAAAGATTTTTTTGAAGGCATTTTGGCCGACGGCGTTGCAAACCTGCTGATTGATTTTCTGGGGATTAAAAAGAATGCCGCGGTATCTGATTTAAAAGATGATATTTTTGCTAGAATAATTAAAACAATCAAAGGCTGGCCATTTACCGTTGAAAGTCTGCGCCCCTGGAAAGAGGCGTGCGCGGCGGCGGGCGGCGTTGATACGCAGCAGGTTGAGGCCGGGACTTTCCGCTCAAAATTATCCCGCGGCCTTTATATTACGGGGGAACTTCTTAACGTTGACGGACGCTGCGGCGGATTTAATTTGCATTTTGCCTGGACAAGCGGAATTTGCGCCGCAGAGGCAATAATAAAGGAGCAGGCCTGTGGAAAATTTAATAATAAGAAAAACTAAAGCCCTTGAAGGCGCGGATAAAGGTAAATTTCTGCGCTCTTATCTTTTTGAAGGTAAAGAGGTTTACAGCGAAACTTTGGACGAAAACCTTGAAATTATTAAAACCGAAGGTACTCTGCCCGACGGACTTGTTAAAGAGTTTTTTGAAAACGGACTTACGTATTTTGAATGTATGTTCAAAAACGGAAAGCGCGACGGCGTAAGCAAAATTTTTTATGAATCGGGCAAAATAAACGTAGAAAAAGAATATAAAGAAGGTATGCTTAACGGCAAAGCTTACGTTTATTATCCGACAGGCAGGCTTAATGAAGAATTTTCTTATGTAAACGATATAGAAAACGGCCGCCGCCTTAAATATTACCCCAACGGCAAAATACTTGAAGTTTCGGAATACATTAACGGATATCTTGACGGCGTGAGCAAAGCTTACGACGAAGACGGCAATTTGGAATCAGAATGCCGTTATGAAAAAGATAATATCGTCGGCGATAAAATTATGTACCACAAAAACGGCACTATCGCAATGATTTCTCCGTATAAGAACGGTAAAACCGACGGTGTTACAAAGAAATATTCTGAAACGGGTGAGTTGCTTGAAGAATGGGTTTTTGAAGACGGACAATTAAAATCCAGAAAGAACTATAATATGGTTTCAAAGTCCTGATTTTTTTAAAAAACGCAAAAAATAAACCCCGCAAACTTTTGTCTGCGGGGTTTTGCTTTATTTGCAAAATTTAGAATCTTACAAATCTTACTACCTTAATTTCTGCTCCGGTTTCCTTTGCGACGGAAGCAACATAATCCGTAACGGATATTTTGTTGTCCTTCATAAAGGGCTGGTCAAGCAGACAAACTTCTTTGTAGAACTTTTTAAGCCTGCCGGGAATGATTTTGGCAATAGCGGCTTCGGGTTTGCCTTCGTTCTTGGCCTGTGTGAGGGCGATGTCCTTTTCTCTGTTAATAATATCTTCGGGGACATCTTTTTCCTGCAGGTACTGGGCTACCATGCCGACGGATTGCATTGCAAGCGTGCGGGCAAGGTCCTGAATTTTCTGCTTTGTATCTGCGCAGCATTTATCGCATTTGACGGAAAGTTCAACGAGAGCGGCTTTTTTGTTGTCGGTATGCAGATAATGATTGATGATGCTGCAGCCTTCGCCTGCTTTCCAGCAGACTGCTTTCGCAAGTGATACGTTCTCGCCGAACTTAGGCGCGTTTTCGTGGATAATTTCGGTTAAGGTTTTATCGTTTGTATAATCGGAAATTTCGGGGTGCTCAAGAACGTACTGCGCAAGCTTGTCGGTGAGAGCAATAAAATCGGCCGTTTTGGCTACAAAGTCTGTTTCGCAGCCGAAATATACCATAGCTGTATATTTTCCGTCTGCTGAAGTCTTTATGGCAATTCTGCCTTCCTTAATTTCTCTGCCTGCGCGCTTTGCCAAATCGGCAAGGCCTTTTTTGCGCAGATAAACTACGGCTGCATCAATATCATTGTTGGAGTTAGCCAGAGCTTCTTTGCAAGCTCCGAGGCCTGCGCTGGTTTTTTCTCTGAGTGTTTTAATCAGTTCCAAAGTGGACATAAATTCTCCTGTTTTGATTTTTAAGGCTGCCTGCGTTTTAAAAAGCGCAGGCAGTATAATAATTAGTCTTCGGAAGTTTTAACTTTTATTGATTTCTTTACCGGCTTTGAAGCTTTTGCGGTGATTGCTTTCTTTGCTTTCTTTTCTTCTCTTACGTGCTTCTTTTCTTCCGGTTCAATTTCTTCTTCTTCCGTTTCTGCCGCCGCGGGTTGCGCGGGTGCGGCTTCTTCGGCGGGGGCTACAAGGTCTGCGCCTTTTAAAGCTTCTGACATTGCGTTATTTTCTACGGGCTTTACTGCTGCCGCGGCTTCTGCTTCCGCAGCCGCTTTAAGCTGTTCAACGGGCTGAGCCGTTACGCCTTTGGCTTCGTTTCTGCCTTCAATTATTGCATCTGCCGCCGCAGTGCAGAATAATTTGATTGATCTTGCTGCGTCGTCGTTACCCGGGATAGGATAATCTATCATATCGGGGTCGGCGTTTGTATCGCAGATTGCGACTATGGGAATACTGAGAGCTCTTGCTTCTCTTACTGCGCCCTGGGTATCAACCGGGTCAATAATGAAAATGATATCGGGCAGGGTTTTCATATCTTTAATGCCGCCCAAAAGTTTTTCAAGACGGTTCATTTCTTTGGTTAATCTGGAAGCTTCTTTTTTGGATATGGCTTTAAGCACGCCTTCGGTTTCCCATTTTTTGAGTTCGGCGAGTCTTTCAACGGATTTTCTTACCGTCTGGAAGTTGGTAAGTATGCCGCCCAGCCATTTTTCGTGTATGCAGGGGCATCCTGCTCTTTCTGCTTCAATTCTGATTGCTTCCTGGGCCTGTTTCTTGGTGCCTACAAATAAAAACTTGGAGCCTTTTTTGGCTTCGTCTTTAAGATATGCACAGGCTTTTTTTAATTCTTTTGCCGTCTTCTGTAAGTCCAAAATGTGGACGCCGTTTCTTTCTCCGAAAATATAGCGACCCATTTTAGGGTTCCATCTGGATGTCTGATGACCGAAGTGAACGCCGGCCTCAAGCATGGACTTCATTGATATATTGCTCATTAAGTATTCTCCTTGTCGGCGCCGTGCCAGAATTTGGATAGAGGATACCCATATTAACAGGCTGCCGCGGCTTTTCTGACGCGGACATTTAATTTACTGACTTTTGTCGCCCGTGCCGGTACTTGGCCTTAAGAAATTATATCATATTTCTCCGCGGGAGAAATTGAGAGGCTTTTTTATAGGGATTTTTTATAAGGATTTTTTATAAGGAAGATAATTAAGTATATAATTTTTTGATTGGTTTATAATTTTATTGTTTAGAAAATTTTATCTTTTAGATTTTTAATTTATTGTTTTTTTCTTGCTGCTTATTTTAAACTCATAGTCGTAAAAATTACTTTTTCGGCTTCCGCGGCAGCAACTTGAAAAAATAACAACAACGTTTTGAGACGAACTGTTATTTTTTCTCGGACAATCTGCCGCTTTGGATACGCCTCCATTGTAATTTTTAGACACTCCGAAATCATTTAAAATAAGCAGCAAGGGGAGTTTAACGAAGCGGCAAATACAAAGCGGAAACAACACTTTAAATCGGCGAAAAAGCAGGAATATCACGGGGTTTTACTACACGGCAAAAGCAAAAGGATTATGGCGCGGCAAAAACTTATAAAATAAAAAACCCCGCAAATTATATGCGGGGTTTTTCATCACTTTGAAACTTTTTAGAATCTTCCGTTTACAAGTATCATGCCCGGGAAATAACCGTTGTTCTGTATGAGGTTTACAAGTCCCAACTGTAATCCTCTGTCAATGGTTTTTATGTTGTTAACAAACCCGAACTGAAGGCCCGTAAATTTATCGGCTTGGTTATAAAAACCAAATTGTGCGCCCTGTACTTCTTTTGCGAAGTTCACAAAAGAAAATTGCGCGCCGTAAAGGCTTTCTTTGCTGATGTTTACAAAGCCCCATTGTACACCAGTAACTTCGTCTGCTGTGTTGATAAAGCCCCACTGGAGCCCAGTTGCCTGTTCGGCTACCGTATAAAGAGCGCCATGCACGCCTGTCATTTCGGTTGCTCTGTTATAAATGAACGCAAACTGAAAACCCGTTAATTCATTGGTTCTTGCGGAGATCAGGTTTAAGTCCGCACCAACGACTTGCGGAGTATTGTTATCAACCAAACCCAATACCACGTTTGCCTTTTCTGCTTTGTTCCAGGCTATTTGGTCATATAAGGACAATTTTACCGGATTATCCTGTGCAAAAGAAGTTACTGCCAAAGCCGCCACAAAAACCGCGGCCGTTAATATCTTTTTCATTATTCCCTCCTGTTTCTTATGCTTCTTAAACATTATTTATATGTTACTAATTTTTTATAAATTGTAAAATTCTTTATAATCCGTTTTTAAATTAAGGTAAACTTTTATATATGAAACGCAATTCTTTTATTTTTATTTTTCTGTTATTGTCCTGCCCCGTTTTGGCGCAGACAAGTCTTAATGACGTCAACAGGGGCACCTTCAGCCCGCATACCATAATTTCCGCGGGAGACCAAAACAAAAGACCCGCAAGCACAATGGACGCCAACGGGCGTTACGTCGGCAAACTTGTTCCCGTTGCGGTAGACGGGCAAATTATCTGGGTGCCGGAAAACAAAGCGCTTGTGATTTCAAATTCCGTTTCTGTTCCGACAGAAGAGCCTGCGCAGGTAAAATATCCCGCTTCGGTAACTTCGGGTTCTTCTTTCAGGGACACGCCTAACCCCGCAATCAGGAATTGGCCGCGCAAATTTTTGGGCGTTGATAAAATTGAAGATGTTCTGGACGGGCGCGGAATTACCGTTGCAATTTTTGATTCGGGCGTAAATCCGCATGAGCAATTTTCGCAGGGTAATGTTGATTTGTTCAACGTTACAACTTCAAAAGATGACGGGGACGATTTCGGGCACGGCACGCCGGTTGCGGGCATTATTGCGGGCAGCGGGGCGGGGGACAGCGGTTTCAAATCCGTTGCTCCGGGGGTAAAACTTAAATCTTTTAAAATAGCCGATAAAGACGGCCTTACCAATAATATATATATAGCAAAAGCGGTTGACGGCGTTTTGGCTTATAATGCCGCCCGTCCCGAAAGCAAAATAACGATTATTAACATCAGCTACGGCCTTGGCGAAGATGACGATTATCTGCGCGCGGCTTTGCAAAAAGCTTATGATTCCGGCATAGCAACAGTATCTTCGGCGGGTATAGGCTCAAACGGGATTACCTATCCCGCGGCTTATGATTTCGTCATTGCGGTTGCGGGCGTTAACCACCGCGGACAATTTATTTCGGCTTCCGGGCGCGGGGAAGAAGTTGACTTTGCGGCCCCGGGCTCGGGCATTTTTGCGCCAGATAATAACGGCGCTTACGGCTGGGTGAAGGGAACATCTTTTTCCGCCGCGTATATAACTGGGGTTGCCGCGCTTGCAAGCCAGGCATATCTTAATAAGTACGGGCAAAAACCTTCGCCCGCAAAGCTTTATGAAATCCTTGCAAAAATAAGTTCTCCTTTGACGGGCATTGACCCCGCGCTTTGCGCAAAGGGTGTACCTGACGCCTCAAAAATACTATCATCTATATAAGGAATATTTATGGACTATACGGAATATGAAGTTCCCAAAAACCTGATTTTTTATACTCAGGATATTTTGGAGATGCACGGGCTTAAGTGCTCGGTTTTGATGAATCCCGAAGATTTTAAAGACATTCTTTCAATCCCCGCAAAGGTAACGAAAGCAAGAGTTTATCTTAATTTCAGCGTTCTTTCAAAAGAGATATTGGTACAGGGCGAGGTCGTCGGTAAGATTAACACCCAGTGTGCACGCTGTCTTAAGATGTTTGATAAGAAATTTTCGGAAGAGTTTACACAATTATATCCCACTAAAGAAGAAATAATTGATATAATGTACTTAACTAAGCAGACACTGGCTTTGCTTTCGGATATAAAGGATTTGTGCTCACC
>Ga0183101_1000112_pt2 | contig 24704 bp, 18 predicted proteins | sample Biomet3_FD_127790 | JGI IMG/M metagenome (GOLD analysis project Ga0183101, IMG submission 127790) | Microbial communities from bioreactor (seeded with sewage sludge) at LBNL, California, USA - Biofuel metagenome 3 | ecosystem: Engineered > Bioreactor > Anaerobic > Unclassified ...
CGTTCTCCGTGATATATGGCATCCATGGCTTGTGCATATAGCTGCTTGTAGTTGATCGTTACGTTCGTGCGGATGGGAGCAGTCACTTCAATACAGATAAAACGGCGGCTTCCGCTAGGATCCGTAAGCAAGTCCTTCTGATTACTTGTACCGATGAATGAAGCATACCTGCGCACTTCGCTTATGGCATTGCCGTAAGGTTTCCGAAGATTGGCGGCAGGTTTTTGCAGGAGATGTTTCAGGAATCCTTGCTGACTGATATTCACTTGATCGAACTCGTCAATATTTATCAGGAAGAAACGACCCAAATAACGCTCAGCTTCTTGCTTACTCCTGAAGTCAAGACTGTCCGTATAGCCGAAACGTAGTTCGGGTGGTAATATAATGCGGCAAAAGGTGGATTTCCGGTAACCTTGTGCACCAACCAAAAGAGGTGACGTACTGTTTCCATGCTGACGGTCGAGTCCGCGCCAATGTGCCACCATACTCAGAAACCAACGGTAGAATAACTCCCGCCAATACGAATTGTGGCATGGGACCAAGTCAGCTAAAGCACGGATGCGATCTTTTCCGTCCCATCCACCCACATCATACAGGAATTCTTCCACCGGATTGTACAGGCGAACATATTCCGAGTTCAAGAAACGGTCTACATCCCGATCCCATGCACTGATGCCTTCTTTTAAAGCGCAGATTGAAATGCTGTTGCGCACCCGCTTATCTACAGGCTTGAAGTAGAAGTGGATGGAATCACGCTGACGATATTCCAAGTCGTCCAATACCGTATTATAGCGGAACTCGTAGCGTCGGTTTAAGAATTCCTCCAGCAGAAAAGCCGTTTCCTGTTCCTTGTTCCGGCTACTTCTCTTACCAAAGCCTTTACACTCCTGATAAAGGTTGTGCAGCGTTAATCTTACCATCTGTTCATCAGATTGGCGATAATAATGGACTAATGTCTGATGCACGGCTTCCTCTTCGGGAATACCCGCCTTATAGCAATGCTCGGCAAGATGAATGAGCAAAGGTTGCAGATCGTCATCACGCTTCCAGTTCTCCATTTCACGGAATGCGCGTCCTAAAGCTGCCTCGTAAATCATTTTAAAGGTGTCTGCCGTTTGATATCCCGGCGTCATACGTGCAAGAGGATTCTTTTCATCTTGCTTCTGTTGGCGGAAAGTCCCCTCGTCCGGCATAGAGAGAGGTTGGACTAGACAAAACGGCACGGCATCAGGATTATAGTAGGGAGATTCGTCCAGCGTCATTCGGCAATTTTGTGTCAATGCGGGTTCTTTCAGTGTGATATCGAAAGGCAATACCGGTTGATAACACCTTACGGCAAGACGGTAAGCATGCGCATGAAATAATGTCGCCTTTTTCTCTTCCACAGGCAATCCTTCATCCTCAGGTAAGGCAAATCGAACCCAGATTTTCACACTACGTCCGCTAGCACCGCAAAACGCGGCAAAAGTCTGTGGAAGCAGTGCTGCCTGCTGTTTTACAAGCTCCACTTCATATTGCCCCGATAGTTTGTTAATGTCCAACTGCACTATGCCGTTATAATGCTTCATTTGGTGTTCGCCGTCTTTACTGCGACAATATTCCACAGCAGGATAAATACGTGGCAATTTGTCTATGTGTTCATATCGGGCATGGGTTCCCTCCAATGCAGGTAGTATCTCACGTAAGGCGGTGATATATCCGGATTTTGTCTCCGACTTTATCTTCTCGAACAATGTGTTTGCTTCACAAGTACTTAGCGTTTCTTTCCCACTATCTTTCTCTTCTCTAATTAAAGTGACTTTCATAATTATGATAATAATAAGCGGCTGTCTTATGTGAGGCGGTCGTACAAATGTGATAGTTATAAATGCAACCTCACCGTTTATTCTCTTTATTTGCTTGAATCTTTTGGTGAGTCTGCTTTCTGATAAAATGACAATTAGATTACAAATTTATAAAATCAAAATCAATATCTACAAACCCGAGTTCGATATAATTTAAAATGGAATATACAATTGTGCAACCGGTTCAAATTCTATATTAATAGATGGCTTATTTGGTTAAAATGTATTACATGAAATCCAAGAAAGTCTTTATCTGTTATATTGTCTGTCCACATATTATTTTGTATTATTATTTGATTTCAAATACTCTCCCTAACGAATAAATAACTGTTTGTTCGGTAAAGTTATATACGGCATCAGTGATTTCGACCAAGGCACTTTCGCGGTCTTTGTGGTAGCCGACAAAGAAACGTATAGCATCGTATTTTTTGAGCCAGCGTTTGCCTTCATCCTGATAGGTGTATTTGTTGATTGTGGAAGGTTTGAGTAAGCGGTATTCTTCTTTTTTTGTGCCGGCAACAATTTCTTTAAAGTAGTTTTCCTTGATATTAAGCGTTAGGATTTTCCACCCAGTTGTATCTATGGTTTTGTTTTCAGGCGTTTCAGCAACAGTGTGTTCAATGATAATATGGCTTGCTGCATCGTAACTTATCGGAATTTCATTCATGATACACTGAATTGCTTTTTCAATGGCTGAATAGGGCACCACAAACCATTCTTCGGGTACATGACTTCCGATTTTTACCTGTAAACGAACATCTTTGAATACGCGGTGTATCAGCGATTCAAACAGCGATACATTCATATTGAAGGTTTTCCACGAAGCTACTACTTCTACCTTTGCATTCAGATAAGTAGGCTCATTTTCAGCATTGGCAATACGCTCGGCTACCGTAGTGGTGCTGAATCCTATTTTATAAAGATTTTCGATAGACTTTATTTCTGGATTTTCGGACAGTGATTTCAGTACATAGATATACCCGGAAGGTTTATCTTCAGTTGTTGCATTAAAATGAGAGTTGAAATACTCACTTGCTGTTTCGCTGTTTTCACGTACTGTATATCCGTTTTCATAAAGAGCCTTACGTAATGTGTCTAATTTCACATCCGACATGGTTCCATTTTCAAAAATACAAATACTACGTCCCATCAATCGGCCTTTGCGATCCCGATTTCGGTCAAGAACTTCGGCCAAATAAACTAACATACCATCCAATACGAAATAGCATCCGGGGCTTTCCAACTGACTGGAAGTGAACTTCACAAAACTCCGCTTCCCTGCTTTTAATTCCTCATGCACTTTTATAAATTCATCGCGATACAAATGGAAATCATTGCATTTGCGTCGTTGTGCAATATAGTCGGAAGCATCTGTTTTAGGTGATTTTTTCAGGTGTTCAGGCACAGTCAGTATATCGGAAGCATCTTCTACTAAATCCAATAATGGGTCATTGAGAAAGGCTTCAATATCAGTTTCGGTTATTGGTTGTTTGGGACGCAGGAGTTCAAACCTGTCGTACGGCAAAAGTTGATTTAATTTGTCTGTGTCATTCAGAAAGCCCTGCAGGCGGCTAAACAGCAGCCGTTCTTTCATACCCTTCGTTTTGCCCGGCAAACGTTGGTGTTGTTCGTAGAAAGTATTTATTTCTTCGAACGACTGTAGTAAGCGGTCATCAGAAGTTGGTTTCAGCTCCGTTGGTTTTACATCGGCAAACAAAGGATCGTTGAAAATATCCTGTAATTCTTTTTCTATGTCCATCATATTATTCAACGATTTTTATCCACAAACTTTTGTTTTTCATTCCGAATCACGACAATGGCCTGCGCCAACCTTCGGTTATATGGATTTGGGTCGGTAAGCTCAGGAAGTGCTCCGCTGTTTTCTTCTTTGAATTGAGGAAGATATTTTTTGAAAAGAATAACAGCTTCCTCAAGCGTCATGTCTATTTTACTTTCTTCTATCACATTCTGAACCACTTTGAGTACAGGTGCAGTAACCGACTTGGAAAGAATCTCGTAACCACGCTGAAACGGATTAATGGTATCAATCAAATTAATGCTCAAATTATCGATATTGATAAAGCGTTTGCCTATCACCATAAAGGTGTTACCTGCGTTTTGCTCCATGCTTGCACCTTTGGTTACGGCATCGAGTACTAAATGTTGTCGCACCTCTTCTACTTCGTCGGGTGAAAGTTCCGGGTATTTTTCCTGAATGATTTTTGGAATAAGTACCTGGTTTATCACTTCGGGAGCAACGCCACCACCCATTGAACGAACAACCATATCGTCCTGCAAAATGGTTGCTTTAAGGTCGGTGAGATCACCGGCTACAATTTCTTTAGTACGCACGGACGAAAGCGATTTTAGTCCTTCCACGAAAATGCGGGGTGTATCATCATCGCCAGATTCTTCATCCTTTTTGGTTTTAAAATTCCACGAAGGAGCCATTACCTGTTCCATTAGCAGCGAAACGGTAATTGCTTTTAGCATATCGTTGACGGCAGTTTCCACTTTTTGCTGTACTGCATCGGGGCAGGCTATCAGGTTGGTGAACTGGGCGTGTGATTTGCCTTCGCAGTCGCGGGTACAACGCCCGATAATCTGAACCACTTCGGTCAAACTGCCACGCACTCCAATAGTCAAACAATGGTCGCACCATTGCCAGTCGAAACCTTCTTTGGCCGTACCCAAGGCAACAATAATATCCACCGCATCAGGCTTATGCATTCTTTGCAAAAATGCTTGTAATTGCAATCGTTCACGCGGATTATCTTCCACCAAATCGGCGATCTTCAACAACTGCCCATTCGGAGTTCGTACGGTGTAAATACGAGTTTCGTAGTTGATTTCTACTGTTTCACCAATTTTATCAATGATCTGTTTTACTTCGTCGTATTTATCACCTGTTGAAGCACGGGAATTGACCGAAGGAATATGAATAATTGTTTTCTTACTCAGGTCTAACACTTCCATAATGGCGGTAAGATAGGCTCCCTGATAAAAGTGATAACCGATACCCAGACTTTTCAGGTATTTGTACCCGTTGAGCTGTTCGTAGTAATTATAAGTTACCGGGTGAAAGCGGTTTTCGTCGTCGGGGCGAAGTACCGGCACACCATCGCCACGGAAGTAAGAACCAGTCATGGCAATTACGTGGGCATTGGTTTGTGTCATTAATCGGTGAACCAAATCGCCCAAGCCGCTATTGGCATCGGCTGAAACATGGTGAAATTCGTCAATAGCCAGCAAGCAATCGGTAAATGCCTCATCGCTTAGTTCTTTTGCCGCAAAACGCAAAGTGGCATGAGTACAAACCAAAATTTCAGCCTGAGCGTCGGTAGTAAATTCTTTAAATCGTTTTACCTTGCTTTGCTCATTCTCGGCATCGCACAAGTTGTAATACTTTGCCACTTTCCAATCGGTAAAGAAACCGTGTTTTTCCAAATCGGTATTGGCAAACGATCGACCAATTGTTTTTTCGGGTACCGCCACTATTGCTTTCTTTAAGCCCTGATAGCGGAGCTTATCCAATGCCAGGAACATGAGCGCACGGCTTTTGCCCGAAGCCGGAGGAGCTTTCAGCAGAATATACTGTTTGGCGCGTGCTTCATAAGCCTTTGCCTGCATTTCGCGCATACCCAAACTATTTGTATTTGTGGCTTTGCCTGTTTGGGCATAGTTTATATTGACGATATTTTCCATAAGCTCCCTCCAGCTCCCCCAAGGGGGAGAGATTGCGGAGTGCAATTTTATGTTGTTTATATGTGTGAGATCAGATTTTTCAGCTCCGTACATTTTTGGTCTCAGCTGGGTACCTGATTTGTTTTTGCTGTGTATAAGTTGCTTATTATCAGTTTAATGATTTTTAATGAGCTGGATACTTCAAAAGTTCAACTTCGGCAACTTCGGCATCAATCAGACAAAAAGAATTTATCCGCCATTTACCCGCCATATCCGCCATTTACCCGCCATTTACGAGTCATACCTGCCAGTTTTTATAACATAAGAAGTCGATTTACTTTCTCCGACTCTATCTAAAATATATAGTTTGTACAACTCTTCTAAATCCCGGGAAGCCGTTCTTTCAGAAGTTTCGTTCAATTTCTGATATTCACTATTTGTAATTCTACCTTTTTCTTTTACATAAATTACAGCTTTGACTTGACGGCTATTTAGCCCAAGTTTTACTAACTGTTCTGCTGTCAGATTATCTTTGAAAAGTGTAACCACGAATCCGCCATCACGCTCGGTAAGTTCGGGTTCGGGTAATTCAGCAGCTTTGCAAGTATCAATGATTTTGAGTGTTCCACGTCCCCAGCTATCAATAAGACCACCTTTGAAACATACATCAGCAATAACAGGATTTCTCGGCTTTGAAGAATGGGTACGTTTAAGAGCATCTAAACTAATGCCTTCCGGCAACTGCCCATCGTTCCACACACTCATTTTATCGTCGTACACTCTTATTTGCGTTTGTGCACCCATATAGTTTCGGTGTACCAATGCATTCAATAACATTTCACGAATAGCCGGAACGGGATATTCGCCTTTTTCTACCCGGTACATTCCCTCAAATTCAACAGGGCGAGTAAGGAATTTGTGGTTTAATTGCTCCAATACATTTCTTAGCTGCACCACAAGGTTTCCTTCTTCTACTTCCTGAAAACGCAAATCTACATCATCCTTAGCAAATCGCCCAATTTTTACGGACGTATTAGGATAAAACCTTCCGGGATCTTTGCCAAAGAGAATAATAGCAGCCCGTTTGAGCTGTCCATTTTCGGTCAGTCGGAGTTTTTCCAGAATATCTTCGGTAGATAAACCATCCACATCGGGTAAGCGTCCTTTTTCTTTGGAAATCTGTAAAAAGTATCTGAATGATTTTTCATCAATATCATCGATAGTTGCCCGTGGTTCAATTACATCATCCCAGGTTCTTCCCGATTTACGCAATAGAAATTCATTAAGAGAAGCACCAGTCAATTCGTGTTTTGTACTTCCACTCCTGTAATAATACTTTCCCCGCAAGGAAATAGGCACTGCGTAGGACGGAGTGATTATTTCAATTAAATAATGCTCTCCTTCCTGCAGAAGATTTACTTCGGCAGTAATTCCCATTGTATCTCTTATTTTATTGGGAATATCATCCATCAAACGTTTGTAATTTTCGACACCCACTACATTGCCAAGGTCATCTTTACCTATGTAAATAACTCCGCCTTGAGCATTGGCAAAGCCGCAAATCCATTTGAGGTATTCATCGTGCCAACTTTCTTTGTATTCTACGTTTTGAGTTTCGGGCATAATATGATAGTTTGTTAAAGTAAATTTCTATTTTTAGCCACCTCTATCTCCTGAATAATATATTGCTGCATAAATGACAATACTTCACTTTTACAGTCCAATAATTCCAATATTTCTGTATTATAATCAAATACTTGAGGTTGTGACAGAGCTTGCGGATTATTAATGGCCAAAAAATCAGTCATATATTTGTTGTAGTTGATTAAGAGTTTATGCAATCGCAGCATTTTATTGAATAATTCGGAATTTTCTTCAATGGGAAATAATGAATGTTTGGTTCTCATGAATGATTCTATGTAAACATCGGCCGCAACAATAGGTGTAATTATATTGCTACTCATCAGATTGGCTTCGAGCAGCAATGCTTTATTCAGAATATTTGTGAGTGTATTTAACTCCTCTTGTCTAATCTGTGTTACTATCAATGATTTCTGATAATCCAGTTCTTTGTTCTTTCTTCTTTCATCGCTTTTATCAATGGCATTTGTCAGGCGGATAAATACGGCAATATTCAGAACTGTAAAAACAGGTGCCAAGATACCTCCAATGTAACCTCCAAAGTTTGCCCAATCCTGGGTAGAGTGGGATATGCCCTGATTAAAAATCAAGAAGTAAGCCCCAACTGTCAATGCAATTGACATGGCTATAACAATACCTACGGTTTTACTCATTCTATTCATTTCTTCGTCATTTTTTCGTACAACGCAAACAAATGTACCAGCCGTTCTTCGTCCGAAGCGAAGGGAACCGGGCGGTAGCAGCTTTCTACCACGCGGTCCAGGTGGGTGTGGGCTTCGCGCAGGTTGTCGGGCATTTTGTCGGGGTCGTACATCTGAGCCAGCGTTTTTTCGGTGTGCATCTCGCGGGCTATCAGCACCGCTTCGGCGGCTTGCTCTATTTCTGACCGCTTGACTTCGGTGATTTTGGGGAAAGGGAAAGTGTTGTAACACAGCGTGGCCGAGTAGCGGTAATCCGTTTTCAATCTTCCACCCACTGCCTTTACCCAAGCCATGTGCATTTTGGAAGTAAGTATGCCGAAAAGCCAAAGTTGCGCATCGTAAATGGCAAAGGCAGAATTAGAAATTACTGTGTTTTCATCTAAAAAGCCCATTGGGATATATTCACGACTTTCGGAGGAAACAGCAGGAACAATGATTGTCTCTGTCATATTCTCAATAAACTCACGAAATTGGTGTGGGCGTTCGGCTAATTTTCGACCTGCAATATCTGAACTTTTCAAGCGAATATCGCGAGTTTTATTCATTCTTTCTGCAATAAATGAATTAGATGCTGCCCTTTTCAAGTTCTCATCCGAAATCCAGAAACAATACCTTTCTTCACCTCTGATAAATTCCTGCGACCCCATAATTCTTTTTATCAAATCGGAATCTTTAGGAAAATCAGAAATAAATTTGTCCTTATCTGTTTGTGAGAGTAAAAGATTACCATTGTCATAAGGCATACAGCCGAAACATATTTTTGGTAAACCTTTCGGAATAGCATTGTTTTTAAACACAATTGTATTTCCACCAGCTGTGAGATATGGGTTTATATTACTCACCAATTCAAATGTTTCGTCTCTGTAGAGTTTTCTTTTACCCGAAAATTCATTAGATAAACCTATGATAGCCACAGTTACTCCAGCATTGTATTTGGCATTGTTTGACCATTTGAAAGAAGTATAAGCAAAATAAACAGTGAGATTGAGGTTATAAATGTATGGCCAAAGCATACTTACTTGCTCCCCCTGACAAATTGAGTTTGTTGTTACAAATGCGCATTTGATATTTTGATTGTGAATGAATTTTGCTGATTTCCAGAACCAGGCTGCAATATAATCAAGTGTTTTATTATCTGTAAGTTCAGATAATGCAAAAGCCATATCCGCTTTTTGTTTTTCATCCTGTATTTTACTCCCCAAATATGGCGGATTCCCCATTACATAGACTTCCTCCTCAGGCGTATGCGGACAAACGGTGTTCCAGTCTATGCGGCAGGCATTGCCATGTACAATATTGCCACTGCGGCGTAGGGGCAGTGCATCCACGTGGGTTTGGAATCGGCCTTCGAAAGCCTTGTTCATTTGGTGTTCGGCCAGCCACAGCGAGAGCGTGGCGGTTTCGTGGGCAAACTCATCCAGCTCAATGCCGTGAAATTGCGTAAGCGAAATATTGGAAAAAGGAATCTCCAACAGGCCGTGGTTCAGGCTTTCTATTTGCTCCCAAATCTGCATTTCGAGTTTGCGGAGTTCCTTGTAGGTAATAATCAGAAAATTACCGCTACCGCAGGCGGGGTCTAAGAATTTTATCTTCGAAATGCGGATAAGCAGCTGGCGCAGTTTCTTTTCGTTGGTACGGGAGTCGGCAAATTCAGTATAAAGTTCGTCTAAGAATAGCGGTTGAATGAGCTTCATAATATTGCTTACCGAAGTGTAGTGCGAGCCCAGCGAGCTACGCAATTCGGGCGAGATTACCGCCTGAATCATACTCCCGAAAATATCGGGATTGATTTCAGCCCAGTTCAGGTCGCCACATTCCAACAACAAGCGGCGGGCTTTCCAACTCAGCGTAGGCACAGCGTGGTGTTCGGCAAACAGACCGCCGTTTACATAGGGGAAACGGCTGATATGTGCAGGTTTGGAGGCACGGAGCGTGGCGTCATTGGTACTCATCATATCGAATGCCTCGCTGATCATAGCGCTCAGGTCGCTGCCATCGGCCAGTGTAAAATCGTTGAGCGTTGAGGTAAAGATATTGTTGGGGAAAATGCCTGTATCTTCGGCAAAGAAGCAAAACAGCAGTCGCGACATAAACACGTTGAGCGACCGTATGGCGCGTGTATCGGTATAATCAATTTCGTTGTAGCGGCGTATCTCATCGAAAATGCGAGCCATTTTATACGCTGCCTTTACATCCGCATCGCGTTCTTCGGGCGCATGGTAACTTTCCACACCCGCCAGCGGCATCAGGAACTGGTAGTCGTAGCGCAAGCGTTCTACCGTATTTTCGTAGCTTTCTTCTTCCTGCGGGTCGTAGCCTAAAATAGTTTCGCCATCGCTCACCACCAACAGACGTACGGCCTTCAGCACTTTGGCTTCCTGTTTCAGGGCTTCGAGGGCTTCCATCAGATTTTCGGTAGTTGTGTGGGTATAAGCCAGGAGTTTCTTTACTATAACACTGTTAGGTACTTTCGAGAGGTTATCTTTTCCGTCCTTAATGCGGTTGATACGGGTTTCGGACATGCCGTTGAAAATGCGCAGCAGGTCATAGCCCAACTCGGGAGCGGAGGTATTTTCGTATAGTTCGCATAAGCGGGATTCTATGGTTTGATAGGATATGGTGGTGGACATGGTGGGTGAATAAAAAATATATGACTTTATTATTGAGTTTTTACTTATCCGTTTTAGCTTTAAGTCTTGGAGTCTCTGATTTTGGAGGTGTAATGGGCTTATCAATTTTTATCAATAATGGCATTGGAAAGTCAACACCAACAAGTAAAGCTTCACCTTCACCTAAAATTGGCAAAAAAGACAAAGCATTTTTGTTAGCAGAAGAAGCTGCGTTCTCAATTGATTGTTTGTCTTTTTCGTTGATTAATCTGTGAACAATAAATGTTCCCATTTGACTTAATGTTCCTATTGGTATATCACGAGGCATTTGCGTTGCCAAACAAAGAAACAATCCATATTTGCGACATTCTTTTGCGATTAAGTCAAAAGCTTCAAGAGATTGGACTTCAAAGAACTCATCTTTTATGTTTTTGTTGAGAAATTGGTGTGCTTCGTCAACAACTAAAACTGTAGGGGTATTTATGAAATCCTTATTTCTTGCCTTATAAAGAAGATAAGAAGCCAATGCATTAGCAACGATCTCTTTGGCTGAGAAGGAGGACGGAATATCTTCAAAACTTATCCTTAAGATATTATCAGTAGTTGAAGTAAGAAAACTTTCAATATTATCAACTATTGAAGAGTAGTTTTCGGGTAAATTATTAAATCCCAATAATCCATTAAAAATATCAGTATTAAGTAGATCTGTAATACGGCTGATTAAAGAAGTTTGGTAATCATAAGTTTTAGCATCGTACCCCCCCCACTTTGTCACGTCTTGTTGCTTATCTGTAAAGCCTGTCGGATAAACACATTCTTCTTTTATTTGAGCAACTAAAAAATTTATATCAAAGTTGCAGGAATTATCTTCTATTTCTTTGATATGTGATTGATATGTTTCGTTGTATTTCTGTTTTGTTTTGTCTGCCTTAGGACATGAACCGTTTGTAGAATTTAATCGTATAATTTTAAGAGAACGGATTGCGTCTAATAGTATTGGTCTTTGTGATTGCCCTGTCGGCCTTAATAAATAAAACAAATCCGGAATTGATAGTTTTTGATAAGGGAAATAAGAATCAGTTCCTAAAATTAGAGATTTTGATTTTAAAGTATGATACTCACCAGTTGCATCGATTAGTATGACCTTACTACCTGTGTTGTTAGTGATTGATTCAATAAGTTTTGAAACAGTCCAGCTTTTACCACCACCAGTTGTGCCTACTACAGCACAATGCCTACCGAATAACGAATTTAATGAAATAAAGCAGTCTGCTTCATTTGAAGTCAACTTGCCTAATTTCGCATAAACATTATCACTGTCAGTATCTTTTTTTCCAAATTCTTTTACATATTTTCCTATTAGCTCATCAGAACAAGAATAAACTTTCGCGCCAATAGAAGGATATTTTGAAACAGTTTTTTCCACTTTCTCTGGATTAAAAACACTAAAAGACAACAATAACTCGGCTTTTCCTATTGGGTGGAAATCAGATTCTTTATGTTCAATAGCCTTTTCGGTAAGTTCTTTCTTTTCACTATCCGATAGTTTTAATTCTGTCAGCTGTGCAAGGAAACCATATTCCTCGCCTTCAATCACAATGAAATTGCCAACATTCCCGCCAGCATAATTAACTCCTTCGAAATGAAATTTTCCCAAAAGCATTGACGAAGGAAAATGGATTTTTACGTATTGAGGTGTCACCTCATTTACATACCCCAAAAAATAGTTGTGACTAAATGGTTTCATTTTCTTGATTCATGTTCATTATCTTTCAAGTAATAAGTCTGATTCTCGGGATATCTTACTACAAAATCTTTAAATTTCTCAAATACAATATTTATATTACGCTTTACTTTTAGACCTTCTTTATCTGTGAAAAATTCATCTAAATTTTCAGCAGAGATACTTCCGTAACCATTATAATTTACGATCAATAGTTGAAAACTTGGGTTTTGTTCTACTGCCTCTACAATTACGTTCTTAATATGTTTATCTTGAAACCCAAAGCCTATTACAACCAATAATGTTTCTTCCCTACGCAATGATTGCTGAAATCTTGACATCATTTCAAAGTATGGTTGCTCATATGAGCTTTCATACTTTTCACTTGCAGGATAGATTATTAAAGGATCTTCAGCTTTATCTTTTTGAATAATCTTATCCTTTCCATTGCTAATTTCTTTTGTCCAATTTAAAGAACCATGCAGTTTGTATAAATGGAAAACTTTTGTGACGAAACTTTCTTCTTGTTTCAATCTTGTTTTTTCACGATTTACAATATCCAAGTCGAACCATTTACCAGCAAATTCTCTTGGGTGAGTAAATGAAAAACCATCTATTATTACAAAGCCGGCTTTATTCGCTGCTTGTTCAAAGAGAGTGTCGTAATTCGTGGTGAATAATTGTACCCTTGCATCATTGTTTTTTCGTGCTGTTATTTTATTTAGAAAATCTTTGTGAGGAGCTTGGTCTTCATCTAAATCAAGAGTACAATCTTCTTTTATTTTATTTTGCAACGCTTTTTGGAGTGGTTCTATCTTGGCTCTTCTGACATCATCTGTTTTTTCAATCAAGATGATATGAGATAGTAGAGCTTCAATATCTTTGTTTCTTGCTATGCTTTTGAGTTTTTCATTACAGGGTAATAATTCCCGATAGATATTCTTAATTTCGGAGCGACAGTCATTCCACAATCCTTCTCGGGTCTTACCACTATTATTGCCATTATCCAAAGAAGTACCAGCAGCAGTCAAAACGACAACGTTTTTATAATGCTTTTTAAGAAAGGTATTATAAAAGTTTGCTTTGTAACTTTCCAATAGTTCCTGCACTTCTTCTGTTGAGTGAGAACTCCCATCTTCTTTTCTTAGTTCTTTTCCGTTTACAAAGAATTTATCCTCTGTGTGTGATAGGGATAGGTTGTTTTGAAGTAATATAAATTTTGTTGAATCTTCCATATCAAAAATTGTTTGAGTTCTCTTTTACAATATCCAATACTTTCCCCGCCAATTCTCTCTCTCTATCCAATACATCCAATATCTTATCCGCCAGCCACAGTGTAAGCAATTCGGTTTCGTCGGTAGAGAACAATTTTGCAAGGACAATCACCTGTGAACGCTTTGCCGAACGGTCGCTGCGTTCGATTTTGCAATACAAGGCATTGTCTATTTCAAGAGCTGCAGAAACTTGTCTCTGCAATAACTGTTTTTCTTCTCTTAGCTGACGGATTTTCTTTGCAAACAACATTATTGAAAGTATTTGACTTGACATAATTGGACAAATGTAGCAAATAATTAAAAAACAAAGAGAATATCATCCAAAAAGTTGTCAACATGAGTAAACTACTGAATACACCTTTGTTTTCAAAATGAAATAAGGGCATTCTTGAGCTTATCCATTTACGCCGTTTCTTCTTTTTCTTGGACTTTCTTAGCGATTGCTCGTCTTCGGGGGTGGCTATAATATCTGCGGAAGAAGGCAAAAAATAAAACAACCCACCCAGTTCGCTTGATTGATTAATTAATTGAATTATCTGTCACATGATTAGCCGACTGTCTATTTGATTGATCAAACGTATTTGCGTTAGTATGTACGACTGTACGCACAGTTTGCTGTGGCTCACTTGTGATTACGGATGCAAGTGACTTCACTGAGGTTTTCCATATATTTATGTTTTTTACTTGTATAGTTACTTGTATGGTTTCGCTATTTAATTGACTGTTATTTAGCTATTTGTTTTCTTATTTACTTGATCACTAACATGTTCACTATTTATCCCTTTTTTAATCGTTCCCCCTTTTCCGTTAGTCGATATTTTTGAGTTGGGCTATTGTAGATATCTGGGTAAAGTCTTCTTTATTTTTTTTGCCTTTTGCTTATTGTCTTTCGTGATAGTACTGATGTCTTTACTTGTTTTTGTTCTGTGTTTGTTGTATTTTTGCTATACTCTTTTGAATGGCTAACATTAGTGAATAATAAGGTTGGCATTAGTAAATAAATATATTTACTATAGTTGGCAAATTTGCTAACAATAGTAAACTTTTGATAAATATAAGGACTTTACACATTTCACATAGACTCTTTATCTGTATGACATGTATATTTTAAAACTTAAAAGTAGTATGGCAATATTATTTGATTGGTACGAAAATCCGAAGCCTACGGATATAGAGCAGGGAGAGAAAACATTGCATCCGCGCATCAAGTACAACGGTTCAACTAGTACTGCAGCATTGCGTCATCGCATTCAAGAACGCTGTTCATTGACCGAAACAGACGTGACAGCTGTGCTTGATGCTCTTTCGCACATTTTGAGCGAAGAATTGGCTGATGGTCGACAAGTACATTTAGACGGCATTGGTTACTTTCATCCTTGTTTGACTTGTACTGAACCGGTGACTGTAGACACGAAGCGGAAAATCACAAAAGTGAAACTGAAGGGCATCAAGTTTCGCGCAGATCAAACGTTAAAAAACGCATTAGGTACTCTGAAAGTGAAATGCTTGAAAGGCAGTTTAGAATTTAAGCGGTTGAGCAATGAAGAAATTGACCGGCGTTTGGAGGAGTATTTTAAAACACATCAGTTTCTTAGACGAACGGACTTTCAGAGTCTGTGTGGAATGACAAGGAGTACGGCGATGAGCCATCTGCGGCGCTTGCGTAGTGAAGGAAAGTTAGAAAATCTGGGTGGTCCTATGCAACCCATTTATGTGCCTGCTAAAAAGTAGTATTAAGATATATAGCTAATATTACCTGAAAGATACTTATGAGGGTAACAGTTTACTCTCATAGTATCTCTCACTGTTACTATCATCTTTAGATAGCCTATGAATAGGGCAATGTAGCGCATTTATGAGGGCATGATAGCAAAATAGTGCATAACTTTTATTTGCTAAATAAGTTCAAGTCATAAATGCGGCACTTTAGCCTCAACTTTATGATGAGGGGCTATCAAGCGCAGCGAACCTTTCGTTCGCAGTAACGCTTGCATTGTGCCGAGATATCATAGCCCAGCATTGCTCCGAGAATAAAATCTTCCTCCGGTGTCAACTTATTCAAAGGTTGGGTCACTAGAAGACGGATGGCATTGATACATTCTTTACTGCCGAAAAATAAGTTTATCCTGTCATTTCCTATCGGCTGAATGATATAGCTTATCTTTTGAGTATTCAGTCGCTTGATGGCGAAGTCTTCATATTTTTTGTTCGTAGTGTAGAGAATCATCTGACGCACCCCTTTCTTGAATTCATAAATGTGATTCAAAAAGACTTTAAGTTCTATCGGATTAATTGCTGAGGTTATCATAAAGCATTATGGAATTAGGAAATTATTATGCCAGGTGGTTTTTGATGTCATCTACCCAGGCATCAATGCGCTCATCGGTTTTATCACTTTCGTTTACATCATCAAGGGCAAGTCCGATAAATGAACCGTCTATTACCGAGATGGAGGAAGAGAAAGAATATTCGCTTGCTGATACTTTACCCACGAAGGTGGCACCCGAGTCCTTGATATCTTCGTAGATCACTCCCATCCCGTCACAGAAAGTGTCACCGTAAGAGTCGGAATCTCCGCAACCGAAGAAGGCAATTGTTTTATCTTTCAGATCGACCGATTTCAATATTTTAATGCCGTCGTACCAATCGTCTTGAACTTCACCGTCACCCCAGGTGGAAGTACCCAAAAGCAAGACTTCGTATCCATTCACTTTATCGGCGGTCATCTTTGCTACATCAATAATATCCGACGTTGGAACGCCTAGCTTTGAAGCAATAGCTTCTGCGATGCTTTGTGTGGTTCCTGTAGATGAACCGTAAAAAATACCAATCTTTTTCATTCGACAAAAATCATTTTAGTGTTATACAATTAAGTTTGATGCAAAGTAAGGTGATGGATGTTAATCTTGAAATACCTATAAATGACGATTTTAAACAGTGATGCTACTCTGTTATAGGTATTCCGTAATTTATATGTATTTAGCTTTGATTCAGTCTGCGTGATAAAGATTGTATACCTACTTAGTGTAAAAATTATGTGATTATACCTGCTTTTAGGTATTGCATCGACTTTTAACCTCTCATAACTTTGCTTCGATTTAATTTTATAAAAAATACAAAATAAATGAAAGAGAAGATTCTAGGACTTTCTTTGTGTCTGGCTCTTTTCGGAGGAACTGCTTCAGCCGAAAACAATCCCGATGTAAAGCCTGACAACACGAACAAAACCGAGCAAAAAGTAGCGGAGGTTACAAAGCCCCGCTTGACTATAGGTGGCTATGGTGAGGCGGTTATGACGCGCAATTTTTATAGTGATAACTATTTGCGCTATACCAGTGCGGAGAATTACAAGAATGCCAAAAGTAATGGACGTTTTGATTTGCCTCATGTTGTTATCTTTCTTGGTTATGACTTTGGTAAGGGCTGGACTTTTTCCAGTGAGATAGAGTTTGAGCATGGTGGAACGGAAAGTGCCGTGGAGATGGAAGAAGAAGAAGGAGGAGAATATGAATCAGAAATAGAACGTGGAGGAGAAGTTGCTCTGGAGCAATTCTGGATTCAAAAATCATTTTGCCCGCAGCTCAATTTGCGAATGGGACATATCATCGTACCTATTGGCATGACCAACCAACACCACATGCCAACGGAATTCTTTGGAGTATATCGCCCCGAAGGGGAAAATACCATTATGCCGTGTACGTGGCATGAAACGGGAATCAGTCTTTGGGGACGTGCCGGTGATTGGCGCTATGAAGCGATGTTACTTCCCGGTTTGGACTCCGATCGCTTTGGTCGTCAGAATTGGATTAAGGGTGGGGCAGGAAGTCCTTATGAATTTAAAATAGCGAACTCTTATGCAGGTGCATTTCGTGTAGATAACTATTCCGTTCGCGGTCTTCGTATGGCTTTGAGTGGATATATTGGTAATTCATTTAGTAATACGCTTAGTGTGAATGAATCTACCAATTATAAAGATGTGAAAGGTACCGTAATGATTGGTGCATTTGATTTCCATTACGATGCCCACAATTGGATTGTGAGGGGGAATGCCGATTACGGACATTTGACAGATTCCAAGAAAATCACCCAATATAACATGAGCATGCGCAATGATTCCCCTTCTCTCAAACAGGCGATTGCTTCTGATGCCATTGCTATAGGTGTGGAAGCTGGGTATAATATCTTCTCCCAATTCAATAAACTCAATGAAGACGGCAAGAAGCTTTATTTGTACGGCAGATATGATTACTATGATTCAATGTATAAGACTGATAAGGAAATATTAAAAGCAGATTGGTGTGGTCGTCAGCGTATCGCTGCAGGTGTTAATTATTGCCCCATGAAAGAAATTGTGATTAAGGGTGAGTACTCTATCGGTTTATTGAAAAGAGCATATAATAATGAGCCTTCTATATCATTGGGAGTCGCTTATGCAGGGTTCTTCACAAAATAAAACAGACTAATTTTTATCTAACTATAAAAAATAAAGAAATGAGAAAGTTTTTCAGATTTCCATTGTATCTGGCAATGGGTGTTCTATTGGCTGCAAGTGCGATGGCTTGTAGCGACGACAATGACGATGATGGCTCTGATGCCGTAAGAGAGGCTGGATTGAAAGCTGCTGTTTCGCCTTATGTGAATAACACGGTTATTGGTACTTATACAAAAATGGCTGATGCTTCAATTGAATTATATGAAAAGTGTGTGGCAATAAAAAATGCTTTTAGCCAGAATAAGTTAACGTCGACTATGATTGTAGATGCTGGAAAGTCATGGAATAATGCCCGTCAATATTGGGAGTTGAGTGAAGCTTTTCTTTTTGGACCGGCAGGGGATAGTGGCGCGGGTATAGATGGACATATTGATACTTGGCCTGTAGCGAAAGTGACAGTGACTGCCATATTAAACAATGCAGATTTGATGAAAGCTATTCAAGAGAAAGGAGCTACCGGTTTACCTGCTGAAGAGGGAGTATTGGGTTTTCATGCTACGGAAGCTTTATTATTCCAATTAGATGCTACTGAGACTAAGTCAGAGCCTCACAGCGTTCAATATACATCTAATGAGTTAATTTATCTTGTTGCTATAGCTGAAGATTTAATGAATCAATGTGTTTTATTGGAAGCTTATTGGGCTGGATCTGATAAAATAACGGTTGCTAAACAAACTATTTTGAATAAGGCCGGTTTGACATTCAAATCAGGATTAGCGAATTATGGGTCTAGGATGATAAACCCAGGTGTGAATGATCAGACATATAAAAATTATTTAGGCGTTGCCCAAGATATAATTCAAGGCTGCATTGATATTGCAGACGAGGTGGGCAATCAAAAGATAGGCAGACCTGTCAATGGTTCTTCGGAAGATGATAAAAACTACATAGAATCTCCTTATAGTTTGAATTCTATTGTGGACTTTACCGATAATATAATCAGTATTAAAAACTCTTACGAAGGCATTAACTCTGGTGATGCTTCGATAAGTGATTATATCAAATCGGTTGATCCTACACTGGATGCAAAGGTGAAAGCCAGTATTCAGGCGGCAATAGATATCATAGGAAAAATCCCGGAACCTTTTGCTAAAAATGCTTCCACAAATGCTGATGCAAAAAAAGCCGTAACGGTGGTTGGTACGGATTTGGTGAAGACTTTAGAAGAAGTGGCTCAAGCTTTATCTAAATATTGATTTTAATAATCAGCCTTAAAGGCGGGTGTACCCTTAAAGTATGCCCGCTTATTGGCGTTTTTAATTTAACTAATATTGTTTAATATATGAAGAGCTTTTATTATTTGTTGGGATTCCTTTCTCTGGGTATAATGTCTTGTAGTGATGAGGATACGAAGAAGGATGATGGGAAAACAGAGGAACTTCCTGAATGGTATTATACCGGTGGTGAACTTGGTACGGCATATTTAACGACTTATAACGCTTATGAGCAACCTACTCCCGCTGTGGAAAATGCCGGATTGTACCAGGCGTTCAAAAATGGTGAACAATTGTTTGAAAAGCCGTTCGTATCCAATATGGAAGGTGTGCGTAAAGGATTAGGTCCTGCTTACGTCCGTAGCTCGTGCATTCATTGTCATCCCGGATATGGGCATGGCAAACGTATTCCTGCCGGAACATTCAATACGAATGAAATAGGCAACGGATGTCTGCTTGTGGTTTATACGCCTGATGATAACAATTATGTCTCTTGGCTGGCAGGTATGCCGCAATCTCATGCTGTTGCCCCCTTTAAAGCACCACTTGATGAGAGTAAGATTACGGTGGCATGGAAAGATTACACGGATCAATGGGGAAATAAGTTCCCTGATGGAGAGAGTTATTCATTGCAATATCCTGAAGTCACGCTTCCTAAAGAAGCTGTCTATGTGTATAATCAAGGCTATCAAATACCTAAAGATTATGAGGTACGTCTTGAATCGACTATTGGCATATATGGAGCAGGATTATTGGATGCCATTACTGACGAGGATATAAAGGCTCAATACGCTAAGGAAGAGAAGGCTGGCGCTTCAATTAATCCTGCTATTTTTAAAAATGGAGAATGGGTGAAACAATATGCCAATTCTCTTCAAGGTAATGGAGAAAAGCACCCTTTACGTTATACTTACGCGTTGAGTCGCGGTCCGTTGCTTGATGGTCCCGGTTCCAATGCCATGTGGAATATCACAAATGTAACCCGTAATAACAGGAAGTATCACTATTTGGATGCAGCCGGCACTTATGCGGAATATTCATCGAAAGACCCTGAGGTTCAGGCCGGATTTCCCGACTATATAGCTAAGGTTGATCCTAAAAAAGAACATCCCGAGTGGTGGACAGGCAGCATGGCGGATAATATCAAAAGCTATCTGACTTCTAAAACTTTGCCGACGGAAATGAGTGATGATGATTTTGTTGATTTTATGGTATGGCATAGAGGCTTGGCAGTTCCTGCCGCCCGTAATGTGGATGATGAGGAAGTGCTGAAAGGTAAGGAGCTGTTTGAACAGATTGGTTGTACGCGCTGTCATCGCGCTACCTGGACAACCGGTAGTGATAATTTTACTGATCCGAATTTGTTCTTTTCTAATGGTGACAGCCGTTTACCACGATATCCCAACCAAAAGATATGGCCTTATACCGATATGGTGCAGCACCAACTTCACATGGTGAATGATATCCGCGGGGGATGGTGTCGCACAACTCCGTTATGGGGCCGTGGGCTGCATCAGAAATGTACCGGTTCGGCTACTTCCGATCGTTTACACGACTGTCGCGCACGTACTGTGGTTGAGGCTATAATGTGGCATGCCACGTCTGAACAGAGTGCCGCCTACAATGTCGTAAGTAAATTCCGTACTTTATCTAAAGCGGATCGTAATGCTATTGTTAAATTCATTGATTCTATCTAATAGAATTGTATTTTTGTGGCTGTAACATTGTAATTGCATCGTTGTCATTCCGAATATTCCGGTCGGGTATTGGGAATGGCAATGCTGCCTTTTGCAAATATTGATAAATAGTATATCTTAGAAATAATTATGGGAATCAGTGTGAAACCTGCTTTGTTGAAATATCTTTCTTTTGGAGCTGTTGCTTTTCTTGTTTTGATAATGGGCGTGGCTACGGTACTCGAAAAACTGTACGATACTTCTTTTGTCTCCAAATTCATATATGGTTCTCCTTATTTTATTGCGCTATGGGGTATTTGTGCTTTGGCGGGATTATGCTATTTGATTGCTCAGAAACGGCATAAACATTTAGTCGCATTTCTAGTGCACTTATCTTTTGTACTTATTTTGCTTGGAGCTTTAGTCACTCATATTGCCGGTCGGCAAGGACGGATTCATCTGCGTCAGGATGAAGGTCACGAAACGACTTATGTGACTAGCGATATGAAAACGGAAGTGCTTCCATTTGAAGTTTCCCTGAAGAACTTTAAGTTAGAGTATTATCCGGGAACATTTGCCCCGATGGATTTCGTGAGTACAATTCTTATTCGCGATGGAGAAGTAGAAGAAGAAGGTGTGGTAGCAATGAATCATATCTACACATACCGCCATTATCGGTTTTATCAATCTCAATATGATATGGACGGTAAAGGAGCTACTCTCTTTATCGCACACGATCCGTACGGCATTGCTATCACTTATTCCGGATATGCTTTGTTGTTGGTTTCGATAATCCTCTTCATGTTACAGAAAGACAGCCGTTTCCGTCAGTTACTACGCCATCCTTTATTACAGCGTAGTGGAGTGATCTGCTTTCTGTTGCTCATGGCTTTTCCTACGATAAAGGCCGGGGAAGTACCTCGGGCTTTGCCTAAAGATGTAGCCACGAAGTTTTGCGATCTTTATATTTATTATAATGATAGAATTTGCCCCATACAGACTCTCGCCAAAGATTTCACCATAAAATTGTGTGGACATTCTACTTACAAGGGACTTTCTTCGGAACAGGTTCTGTCAGGATGGCTCTTTTATTATGATGAGTGGAAAGAAGAGCCGGTGATTAGAATAAAGAATAAGGAAGTACAGCATTTATTGGGAATAAAAGGTTCTTATGCACGGTTGACTGATTTTGCCGATGTGAATGGCTATAAGATTGAAATAGGTCTTCAATCAGGTTCAGTTGGCGATATGAGGGCACTTGAAGAGGCAAATGAAAAGTTTAATCTTATAAGTATGGTGTCTACGGGTAGCTTATTGAAGATATATCCGTATTCCTCTCCATCACAGCCTGTTGAATGGCACTCTCTTGCAGATGAGTTACCTCGTGATCTTCCGGCCGATTTAGCAATGTTTATCCATAACAGTATGGGGTATGTGGCTGAGATGGTTGCTAAAAAGGATTATGCGCAAGTATCCGTTTTACTTGATAAAATAAAGAAGTTCCAACAGAAGGAGGCTGCCGGTGTGTTACCGTCGGAAAGTAGATTTACTGCCGAAAAATTTTATAACGTGATGGATTATACTAAGCCGGTTGCCATGGGATGTGTGCTACTGGGTTTGGTGAGTTTCGTGTTGTATTGCCGGCGAAATTTTTATGGAAAACGGGATGACTGCCAAACTTTAGACAATGATAATGTGACTCCTAAACCATCTGAGCATCCTGGAAATGATAAGTATTGGTTATGGTTCGGCATTCTTTGTAAGGCGCTGATGATAGTATTGTTTGCCTATTTGTTGATTTTGATTGGTTTACGCGGTTACGTTGGTAATCACCTTCCTTTGTCCAATGGCTTTGAAACAATGCAGTTTATGGCTTGGTGCACGTTGCTGTTTACTTTTATATTGCAACGGAAGTTTCAGATGATGTTGCCTTTCGGCTTTCTAGTCTGCGGGCTGGCATTAATGGTTTCGATGTTTGGAGAATCTAACCCGCAAATCACCCAGTTGATGCCTGTCTTGCAATCACCTTTGCTTTCGGTTCATGTAGTGGTAATTATGCTGGCTTATTCACTGTTGGCATTTATAATGCTCAACGGAGTGACGGCGGTTATCTTGCATTATTCCAGCCGTGACTGCCGCCTTGAGATAGAACGCCTTCTGGTTATTAGCCAGATCTTGCTCTATCCGGCAGTATTTTTGCTAACGATTGGCATTTTCATCGGTGCAATTTGGGCTAATGTCTCATGGGGACGTTATTGGGGATGGGATCCGAAGGAAGTCTGGGCGCTCATCACAATGTTGGTATACGCTTTGGCACTACATCCCGATTCATTACCTTGGTTCCGCCGCCCGATGTTTTTCCATCTGTTCTCCATTGCAGCTTTCTTTTTAGTCTTGATTACTTACTTTGGAGTAAATTTTCTTTTAGGCGGCATGCACAGTTACGTAGGATAAGATCTTTTGTTACTTCCCGCTCCAACGTTTGAGTGTGGGAAAATATTTTCTCATTTCAATGATTGCTTCCTCTTTTGAATAAGAAGAGCCTGAGTCTTTATTGAATTCATCGACAAATTGAGCACAATGCTGGATCATTTCCTCCATGGTGTAATTTGAGGTATATTCCCCTTTTTGATAACAATAGTTGCAATATTCCTCATTTTTACTACCATCGTGGTTTGTACCGAAATCTTGTTCGTTTTGTAGCGGCATACCGCAACTTTGACAATACTTTATTTCCATTTTTCTTCTATTTTATAGTGATATTATATAAGTATTTTAAATTGGGAAATGTCTTATTCCAGCATGTGCTCATCAACACCGAATTTCTCACCGACTTGCGATTTACCGGCGGGTTCTACGTGCACAATGATGTCATAGACGTCTTTTACGGAATCTTTGATGCTTTTCTCTACAGCTTCGGCTATTTCGTGCCCTTGAATGACGGTGATATCAGGATCGACTTCAATGTCCAATGCGATCATATATAAGTTACCGATCATACGGGATCTTACCCGGTGTGGATGACCTGCTCCAGGGACTTTTTGAACAGCATTAAAAATGGTATGGTATATTTCCATGTCTTTAACCCCATCCATCAAGCCGACGCTTGAGTCAAGAAATATTTTAATGGACGAGCGCAAAATGAACAGGCTGATGATCAGACCGGTGATCGTATCAAGTACCGGCACTTTGAAAACGAATGTGAAGGTAAGTCCGACTAATACACCTGCTGAAATGATCACATCATTACGCATGTTTATGGCATTGGCTTTGAGTAGAGAACTATTTATTTTTTTCCCCTGACGGTATTGATAAGTTGCCAGTAATAATTTACCAATAATAGAGAATACCGTCACATAAATAGCGATGTTAGTAGGGAGTTCCTTCGTTTCAGTCGCGAAAAGACCTCGAAATGAAGAAATGAGCATTTGTAATCCGGCATAGAATATAATGATTGATAGGACTTTTGCTGCAATGCCTTCAGCCTTCTCATAACCGAATGCGTATTTCTTGCTTGGAGGACGATTTATTATTTTTGCAGTGAAGATCATGACGATGGAGATCACTACATCTGTGGCTGAATCTATCCCATCACTAAGAACAGCAAAACTTCCGGCAGTGAATCCAATGGTAATTTTTGCTGCTGATAAAAGACTGTTCCCTATGGTACTTATCCATGATGCTCTGATCAACAGATTTTCATTTGACCCCATTCGTTCTTGTTTTAGTTTATCCAATTCCCTCCGATGTACTGTATCGTTTATCTTTCTTGCAGATCTACTTCCTTGATACAAAAAACTTCTTGATCCCGGGTTGGCAAACTTATATAAAAATATTGGAATAAGC
>Ga0183101_1000771_pt1 | contig 24632 bp, 21 predicted proteins | sample Biomet3_FD_127790 | JGI IMG/M metagenome (GOLD analysis project Ga0183101, IMG submission 127790) | Microbial communities from bioreactor (seeded with sewage sludge) at LBNL, California, USA - Biofuel metagenome 3 | ecosystem: Engineered > Bioreactor > Anaerobic > Unclassified ...
ACTTCGCCGATCGGCCTCAACTATTTCTGGATGTCCTATGACTTCCTCTATGAAGAAGCGGCCTCCCCGAAGGTCGATGCCCATACCCTCATCCATGAATCGGGCCACCTGATGGGCCTCGATGATTACTATTGCTACGATAGCAAAACCGTGGGCAGTTCCAAGGTCTACCCCGCTCCGATGGGCGGCGTGGATATGATGGATGAGAACGTCACCGATCATGATGCCTTTAGCAAACTCGCCCTCAACTGGACTAAACCCTATGTGGTGACGGGCAATTCTCGGATCACCCTTAATCCCGCCGAAAGTAGTGGGGATTGCATTCTTATCCCCGCCAAAGGCAGCACCTGGAATGGCACGGCCTTTGATGAATATATGCTCTTAGAGCTCTACACCCCGACGGGACTGAATGAACTCGATTCCACGACCAAGTATTCTTATGACACCCAAGGCTATACCTTACCCGGCATCCGCCTCATGCACGTCGATGCGCGCGTGGCCAAATACACGGTCGATAACAGTGGCAATGTGACCGGGACAAGCTATGTGAGCAGTCCGAGCGCTGCCCTCGACTCCGATTATTCTTATGGCGTCCCCCAAAGCAATACGCCTAGCCGCCGGGCAACGGGCGAAGCCAAAACGAAGGGCTATAACCTCATCAGCTTGATCCAGGCGGGGTATCCGAGCAATACCTTGGCTAATGGGGCGAATAAAGGCGAGAACGCCAACCTCTTCCACGCAGGTCAATCCTTTAACTTCAGCACCTACGCCGCTTTCTTTGCTAAATCGACGACCTTAGATAATGGCAAGGCCTTTGGCTACACCATTGCCGTGGAGTCCTGCTCGACAACTTCCGCGACCATCGCGATCAGCGAAGCGTAAACTTTAGCTATGGCAAGCATTTCTTCTTCGACGCGTTGCTGCGCCTCCTGTTCCCACTATACCGGTTATGTGCAAGCCGATGCCTTTGGCCACTTCATCCAAGTGATGCCCGGGTCCCATGGCACCTGCGCCGGTGGGGGCTATCCTGGGGCGAGCATGCCCGCGATGGGCAGTTGCCCCAAGTGGAGCCACCGCTTCTAAAGAATAAAGATCAAGAGACCATTACAGTGCTAAACCACCGAGTCCATCGGGATTTAGCGAAGTAGTAACGATCTCTTTTTTAGGGCAAGTTTCAAACTTGTAAAATCAATTTAAGTAAAACCAATATTAGTAAAATCAATTTGACTTAATCCGAAATCGAAAGGAATGGCTTTGACGAGACTTCGACGTTCTGGGCCTTTATTTGATATAGAAGCGTTTGCCGCTGGTCTTGATACCGTTGGTGGTGAGCTTGCCTTGCTTAAGCAGGCGGCTAAGTCCGGCGGAAACGCTCGCCCGCGAAAGCCCGAGGGCCTTCATCGCTTCCTTAACGGAGGCTCCTTGGTTGCCTTGGGCCAACACGAAATCGTATAAAGCGTCCTGGCCTTTAGAAAGCGAGGCGGCGGGATTCGGGGTGAGAAAAATCACTAAGGACGTTTCTTCGGGATCGGCCCTTTCATCTAATAGCGGGGCTGGTAAAGCGGCGTTAGCGGCCGCTTGAAAGATGCGGGGAATGCCCGTCCCGGCCTTATCGGCCACGCCGATGAGACGGAAGAAGGTGACGATTCCGCTATTGCGGGGGTCGCTGCGGCCGCCTTGTTTAGCTTGTTCAAGGCCCACCTTGATACGGCCAGGGTTTCGGAAAAGGAGACGATCGCCCTCGTTAAGGACCAGCAAAGGATCTCCTAAGGAGAAAGCGGCATTGCTTAAGGCATTAGCCAAAGCTTCCTTGATGGCGTCCTGAAGCTCAAGGTTGCCAACATCGCCCCCTTGCTGAAAATGATAAGGTTTCGGCAAATTGGGGAGAATCCGTTCATAGACCCCGCGGTAGAAATCAAAGAGATTTCCCGACCAACTGAGGTCATCGCTGACGAAGCGGTCTTGCCACTTATCGCTCGGACTTTTGGCTTGGCGGTAATCCAAAAGATAATTGGGGAATAGCCGAACGATTTTCGGATAGGAAGTAAAGAAAAGAACGGCCGCGTTGCTCAGGACTTTTTGCCCTTGGGGGTTGTTAAGCAAACCACCAATCGCGCCAAGAGCGTCCTCATCGCTAAGCCCCTTAAAGATGTTCCGAGGGTTGCGGGCGGCCATCTCCTCGCGGTAAGCGTGAAAAGTCGCAAGGTCGATATCCTCGGCATTTAAGCCAAAAGCGTTGGGGGCAAGGTCAAACGAGTCGAGAGAATTGTCCATGAGAAAAGCTCGCCGTTCGCCTTCGCTCAATAACTGATCGCCATCGCCCCGCCGTTTGTAGGCTAAAATGAGGTTGCCATTAAGGTAGATGGGTTTGGCGTTGCGTGGAGCTTCTGGAACATGGATGGCTACGACGCTTTTATCGCCAAAATGCAAAACCTCGATATCGCCGTCGCTGAGAAAGCACAGGCTGGTTTTGCTCGGGTTATGTAAAGTCGCCAAGAAATCGGCGATCAGGGCTTCGGGGTGAGACACTCCCGAAATGATGTTGGGCTTTGGCTTCATTTCTTTGACACCGAGATAAAGCGTCCCTCCGAGGGTATTAGCAAAGGAAGAATAAGTTTCATACACGCTATGGGGTAAGCCGCCTTGAGCCTCTTTGAGTTCAATGGCTGGGCCTTCTTGCAAGGCTTTGAGTTCTGCTTCAGTCATATCAAATGCCATCCTTCGTCTTTATTCTAAGACTTGCCCATTGTCTTGTCTAATTATTTGTAAAACTTGTCTAATTACTTGTCTAACTTGTCTAATTACTTGTCTGACTTGTCTAATCGCTTGTCTAACTTGTCTAATTTTAGGGTAGCCTCGGCGCAAGAGCCAAAGGGGTAATTTACTTCAAAAGTGCAACAAGGTTTTATAAGTAAAAAGCCATAAAACCTGACTTTTGCTTTTAAAAGAGGCTAAAAATACTAAAAAAGTGCAACAGGTATTAACGGAATAACCGCCAGGACAAGGTGAAACGCGGCTGAGCAAAGCTCAGAAAGCGGATTGCCTTTTCATCGCAGAAGAAATAGGAGGGGTAAGCGGACTTTCCTTTTAAGAGAGCATCCACGAAAAGAAAGGTTTCGCCCGCACTCTGAAAACGGTTTTGCCAATAGGTTTCTTGCTCGGAAGTGAGACTCTCGGGATTAAAGGCGAAGAGATAGTGACCTCCGGGGTACTCCCGGTAAGAGCAGGCTAAACGCTCATCGAAACGGGCGATGCCTTGCTGGAGCCAGGGATAAGCAAAGATCCGCTCGAGCGCCCTTTGGCATAACGCTAAACGCGCGAGAGAATCGGCGGCTAAAAAGGCCGTTTGAGCTTGCTTAGCTTGGACGCCGGTTAAGGAAAGCTGACTGGCTTTTTGCAAACAGAAGTCCGCTAAGACGTTACGATCATCCTGCACGTGCAAAGACATAAAGGAGGCCGTGACTTCCTTGGGGTCAATGATCCGCCCGATCTTTGGGCTAGAAAAAGTGGTGGCACTCCGGAAATAAATCACCAAATGCGAGAGATAAAGCAAAGCTTCATCGCTCGGTAAGAGCAGGCTCTTGGAAGCGGCCAGAATCTGAGCGTGGACCAGCGATAAATCAAAGGGCTGACCGGCTAAAAAATAAGCAAATTGGCGAGAAGCGAATAGCTTCGACCAATAAGCGGAAGGGGCGCGATGATTCGCCTTGGCGAAAGAGAAAATGCCGTTAAGGTTTCTTTGTAAAATCAGCTCACTTTTTTCCATAGCGTTGCTCCAAGACTTTGGAGAAGAGCCGCTGCGGGTCATAAGGATGGGCGAGCACGGCGGTGGTGGCTTCATCATGCCGAGCGCGACGCTCCGAGCCGTAAGCGGCGAAATAAGCGGCGACGTTAGCCTCTAGGATCCAGAGCTCGTCGGGTTCTAAACTTTGGGCGAAGGCGGCATTCTTGAGGCAAAGCTGATCGCCCAAGGCCAAAATCACCGAGCAAGCTTCGGCTTGATCAAGATCATAAATATCGGCAAAGAGGCCTTCGATGATTTGGTAAGTGAAGGAATCGGCAATCTTGCCTCGTAAAGCATCAAAAGGGGCAAGCGCCGCTTGGAAACGAGCGATCAGTTCCCCATAGCGGCGGGCATCGATCTTGCCGCGGTTGATGGCGATATAAAGAAACCAATCGAGCACGGGGACATCGTCAAAGTCATAGATACGTAAGGCCTTAAACCGGGATTTCTTGAAACGGTAGAGATAAAGAGAGGGCGTGCCCTCCCGCTGATAAGAAGCCGACTGCAATAAGCTTTCCCCTAAGTAAAACCCAGGACCGAAATCGTTATGGGCTCCTTGATTGCGGTGAACATCAATTGCCCCAGTTAGCGGAGCGGAGGCGGCATGGTAATAGAATTCCTTTTCCTCGGGAATCCCTAAGGCATCCAAAGGATCGATGCCGGCATTACTGAGAAGATTCAGGCTTTTTTGCAAGACATCGTTAGGGACGGCAACCTCGCCTTTAAGATAACGCGATAAGCTGGAACGATCTTTAGCCACCAATAAGGAAAACGAGGCGGGGTTAAGGCCCAGTAACGTCAAGATGTTTTGGAGTACAAGGGCTCCGGTAATGTGTCGTTTAATCATGACTCAATGATACTAAAAATACTCAAAAAGTGCAACAAGGTTTTTTGAGCAAAAAGCCATAAAACCTGACTTTTGCTTTTAAAAGATGATAAAAATACTCAAAAAGTGCAACAACGTTTAGGCGGGCGTCCTTCCGTTTTTGATTCATTTCCTTTGCCGATGCTCTTTCGATTCGTCACGGATGCGTTTAAATTAGTTCCTAAGAGAAAATCGTCGAGATTTCTCGATTCACTCGAAAGGACCTTTAACGATGTCATCATCTCGTTTGTTTCCAGTCTTTGTCTTATCGGCTTTGCTCCTCAGCGCTTGCGGGGGTGGCCAGCCGAGCAGCAGTGCTCCCTCTATCTCTTCCTCCTCCAGCTCCGATAGCAAAGCGACCAGCTTCACGAAGAAAGCGACCGATCTCTATTTAGCGCCCACAATGAAGCAGAGCTGCAACCTTTATTTCACGGCGGATCAGCCCGATATCGCCTTTGTCGATATGGCCGAGATCTCGTTTATCTTTCCTTTGGCTTATGGCGAAACCTTTGCCTTTAGTTTCGCCGAGGATAGCTCCGTGCTCACCATCTCCCATGCCGGGGTCGATGCGACCCTTGACTTTAACTCGGGGATCTATAGCGTCCCTGACTTTGAGACCTTCTATACCATCATGGGAAAAGTATCCTATCTCGATATCCCGGTTCTCACGGCCCCTAACGCTAGCGGCAAGAACACCTATCTGGAACGGGTGGAGTCGACCAAGAATTTGACCGCGGCCAAGCCCATCACCTTTGATCTCTCCGCCTACCAGATCCCGTATTACGCGATGGATCAGCATGGCTATCTTCCTTTAGCCACTTACTCCGATCTCTTCTATGGCATCTTTGGGGTCTTTCTTGCCTATAACACGGAAGCGGTGTTTTTAGCGAATGATATCGATGTTTATAAGTCGCTCTACTATAGTTCCGCCCTAGAAGGGAAGCGCAGCTCCTCGTTAGCCAACTTCACCTACCACGAGTTCTGCTTCAGCATGGATCATAACTATGGTTTGCAATTAATCCATGGCATCAGTAGCTTCGATGACTTCATCACCCGGAGCGGCTATAAGGCCGATATGCTTTCCTTAGATCCTAAAGTCTCCTCGCTCGCCTATAGCAAGTTCATCTTAGGGTATCTCGATGATTCCCATAGCGGCGCGACCGCCTCCTCCTATTTAGCGGGCAGCATTCCGCTCGTTGTCGAAGATTACTATGGTCCTTCGATGCGGGAACGAAGCGTGACCACCGCCCGTTACCAAGCCGCCCGTAAAGCCGCTTATCCTAGTGGCATCAAACCGTATGAAGTGGTGGGCAATACCGCCTTCATCACCTTCGATGAGTTCGCTACGCCCAAAGCCAATTACTACGCCAATAAACCCACGGAGGCCGATGCGGCGAACGATACCTTTGCTTTGGTGGCTTACTCGGCCACGCAGATTGCGAGCAATAGCGCGATCAGCAATGTCGTAGTGGATCTGAGCCTCAATGGCGGGGGTGCCGCCGATGCCGCAACCTATATCCTTTCCTGGATGCTTGGGGGCGTCACCCTCCATACTCAGGATGCTTTCAGTGGGGCCAAAGCCAGCCTAAGTTATTACGCGGACGTCAATCTCGATGGAGTCTTCGATAGCTCGGATTTCCTCACCGGCAAGCATGTCTATTGCCTCGCCAGTCCCCATTCCTTTAGCTGCGGGAACTTGGTGCCGGCGGTCTTAGAAGAAGAAGGCAGCGTGACTCTATTAGACGCGACCACGGGCGGAGGCGCTTGCATCGTCGGCAAGAGCATCCTCCCCGATGGCACGGCCTATCAGCTCTCTTCAAGGACGGTTCTATCGACCCGGAAGAACGGCTCCTATTATTCCGTCGATCAAGGCGTGGTTCCTGATGTGGCTATCCCCGATCCTGCAACCTTCTATGATCGGAGTGCCTTAGTCACCAAGATCGCTTCGCTATAAGGCGCTTTCCTCGGACCCCAAAATCAGCGTCTCTCCCTCCAAAGGAGAGGCGCTTTTTGACTCCTCAAAGGTGAAACTCTTAGGCCTAGCTCCACCGAAAGAAGGAGGGGGTCTAGGTCAAAGGGAACCTTCTTTATTTATTTAGTCGTAGCCTGGCTTGAGAAGCTTTACTTATTCTAACGGCAACGTATCGATGATCTTTTGATAGTTGGCTTCGTCTTCTTTGCTGATGACGCCTTCGGAAGCAAGATTAATCAAAATAGCCTGTGCAATCTTTTTTTCTTGATTACGAATCGCTTCTTTTAATTGAGCGATTCGGGGATCTGGTTGGACGATGGCTTTCACCTGAGGCTGGGGTTCGGGGAACATCGCGTTAAAGCGATCCGCCGCCTCGGCCGAATGGACTAACTCGGGGAAAAGGATAAAGCCCCCAATAAAGATAACGATGTTGAGACCAAGCATCAAAAGAATAAGCAAATAATACCAAGCCAAAGCGTCCCCGCTGGTCTGAAGGGCTTGAATTAAACTGGAAAGTGTTTGGATAGTTAGGGCTAAACTGGCAAGAATCTGAAGAGCCATCACGACGACAAAGATGTTGAAAGCGATCTTAATGTTTTTGACGTGGCTTGATTCCATGGTTGAACCCCTTTAGTGGACTAGACGATGTGCTAAGAACAATTCTTCGACTTCTGGGGGACGATAGCAAGGGCGGTTTGAATACAGCAAAACCTTCCGCTGTTCTTTAAGACTAGTTGTCGGTCTCTTCGCCGATTCGACGGGAAGGGCTAGAAGCGGTAAACTATTAAGCGAGGTTTCTTATTCAATCCTGATATACAGCATTTGGATCGTTCCCTCAACCGTCCTATTCGTTCTAGACTAACCGATTCTTTCTTAAAATAGCCAATAGCAATTTGTGAAATACTGCTTCCCTAGTTACTGTTCTTTTTCCTGATGGCATTATAATAAATACATGCGCGATTCATTCCGGTATCCCAATGCTGACGTATCTGCCGTTAGTTTTATTCCTTTACTTGCGAAACTTGCAGGGCAGTTTGCTTTTATTACGCCTACGGAAACTGGGCTACATAAGAGCATCATGGACGCTACCGAAGGCGTCCGCTATTTTCTCAAAAGCGAAGGTCTTCATGACTATGAGAGCCAAGGTCAAGGACCCCAAAACAAAGTCACCCTCCCCGCCTTTTTCGTTACAGCGGAGAAAAACATCCCCTCTAAGGCCAGTCTATATCGGCCAGTCACTAAGCATGGTGATCCTCGCATCTGGTTCAGCGGACTGGGCACTTATGCATCGGCGAATCAGTTACTTGGTTTAATTACTTTTGATGGGGCTATCTATGTTTTAAACTTGTCCGATCAAAGCGTGGTTAACTCGCTTAAAAACAACGGCCATGCCGCTCAAATTTGTTTTACGAGTAGAACCAAACAAGATGAGATCAAGAATGAATTGCTGAACAAGATTCAGAAAATTCACGATCAAGGTTGGCTTCCTTCAATTACTCCCGGAGATCCGGGCGTCGGAGATACTTTGGAAAACGCTTTGGGAATATCCCGAAACAATTCAGAGAAGCCGGACTACAAAGGAATAGAACTAAAGGCGACAAGGATTACCAGACATGGCGCTAAGAAAGCTGAGACACGTTCTACGCTATTTACCCGTGTTCCTGATGAAGGCTTAACCTATCACGAAATTTTGGATCATTACGGAAAGGTTCAAACTCCACGCGGTTTTCCCGCCCCGCGTCTTCAACTTTATGAAACTGTTTCTGCCGCACGGGTCGATGCCTATGATCTTTATTTATCAGTTGATTCGGATGGTGACACCGTTAACCTTGTCTATTCTTCTGACGGGACTAAAAACCCTGCGCATTCTCGAGTCGTTTCAAAGTGGTCTCTTAACAACCTCCGCGACGCCTTAAAAACAAAACATAACGAAACCTTTTGGATCGGGGCCGAATCAAAAGACATCAAAGGTAAGGAATATTTCCGCTATGACGTGCTTCTTCATACCCAAAAACCAAATGCGGCTATTTTATCTGATCTCATTGCTGATGGAACAATAACCGTTGACTTGGCAGTCCATTGCGACACACTGACTCATAAATACAGGGATCACGGGATGTTGTGGAAAATTTGGAAAGAGGATCTTCCTCTTGTTCTAGGCGAAAGTGAAGTCTTCGTTCTTGAGCCGGGGAAAAGGACTTATTTAATTCTTAATTTCGGTTAATCGCCGCCAGAATTTGCAAAGCAACGGCCTTAGCTAATAGCGGTGGGACGGCATTTCCGACTTGAGAGTACTGGGGGATTTCGACCCGGCGTCGAGGCCCACCGGTCGTTCTTTTGCCAAGGAATTCGAAGCTGTCATCAAAGGACTGCATTCTTGCCATTTCCCTGACGCTGAAAGTGCGATCCAGCGTGGGGTGAATGTAATCGTCTGGAAGGGTTACGACGGTTAAAGATGGCCGGCTGTAATCGAGACGAGTTCGCATATTTTTACGAGTTACCAAAACGTCGAGATCATGGTCGGTAATCGATACGGGCTTCTGGAAATGGGCGATGACGGCTTCGGGCGGTAATTTCAAACTGCTAGAGCACAATTCAACAAGGGCTGGATAAGGAGTTAGATCGATGCCGTTCTTTTTGATTTGCGAGCGTAAATCAGTGGCTTTTTGTCCCTGCTTGAATAGCGAGAGACGTTCAACTACGGCCGGAGTCTGATTGGAAAGGTCCATATTGGTTAATTCGGTTCGAGCAATGGGCTGTCCGGTAATCAAAGATGGCGTTCTTCCGGCAATTGAAGCTAGCGCGAAAGGAGAACGATGAGCTCGAGGATTGGCTAAATCTCCTATGGCATCACGCAAGGTCAACTTGGGTTGGTTAAAGGGCACAGGATAGTTGGGGGCGGAAAGGCCATTACGATAGGCCAAGAAGATAGCACGATGGCGGTTTTGTGGAACCCCATAATCTGAAGCTACGAGGATTTTCGGTGGAATCACGGTATATCCAATTAAGGCTAACTCCTGAGTCAACAAAGCGGGAGCAAGGCAGGCATTTCCGTGATACTCGTGTCCTTGGAGACCGACAAAGCCTTCAAGTTTCGTATCGAAAAACCCTTCCACATTTTCCATGACAACGTAATCGGGCTGAATTTGGCTAATTACGCGAACGTATTCCCGGAAAAGGAAGTTACGGGGGTCGTTAATGCCACCCCGAAGGCCGGCACGGCTAAAGCCCTGACAAGGAGGACCACCAAAAATAGCGTCGATGTGAGGGTTGATATGACCGTTTTTGACTTCAGTTAAATTGTTGATAGAGTCGAGAACGAAGGCACCCGTGATGTTACGGATATCGCCACGATAGTAGCAGGTGTTGAAGTCTTGAATATAGCCAAGCTGCTCGTGCCGATGCATGTAGGTAACTTGGACTTGCTCGTTGATATCGTTGGAGAAAAGGATATGAAATCCGGCCTGAATTAGGCCTTCACTCATTCCACCGGCTCCACAGAAGAGATCAATTGCGTTTGCCATAATTTACTCCGAAATCATAACACCGACCCGACTGAGAGTCCAGGGTTTTTGGAATTGATTTTAATTCGTGGTTCCTTTTCTTTACCTATAAGGTAAAATAATCTCATTAACAATTATGGCAGTATTGAGTGAATTCCCGGTCGATTTTTCGACCAATTACGTTGACGTTTTATCCAGCGGTGCCTACACCTTGCCTACTGCTTTGGCCGACATCATTGACAATTCGATCACTGGTCAAGCCAAAAATATCAATGTCAATTTTGTGTTTAAGGGAGCCGATTCCTATATCCAAATTGTCGATGACGGAAAGGGAATGTCTGCAGAAGAATTACGTGAAGCCATCCAATTCGCCTGTAAAAGCATTGAGGAAAAACGTGACATTAACGATCTCGGCCGGTTTGGAATTGGCCTAAATTCAGCCTCCGCCTATGCCTGCAAGGATCTTTTTGTTTCATCAAAAAAGGTTGACACGGAAGAGTGGTCAATCGAGATGCCATTTGCTGAGATCAAGCGCCAAAAGCGGTGGTTCTCGAACAACGTTAGCATTGATCCTGAAAACGAAATCAAGACGCCTTCCGGTACGATTGTAACCTGGAAAATGCTTACGTTAGTTAAAGATCCAGTTGCGAATCAGTCTTTGCTTTTAAATAGAAGCAGCTTTTTCGGTTTGTGTGAACCAATTCGAATCCAGCTTGGTCGTATCTTCGACCGTTTCCTTTCCCGCGGTTTGGTCATCAAGATCAATGGAATGCGCGTGGAGGCATGGGATCCCTTCAATGTTCCGGGAACCTCGGATTCCGGTTGGGATCAAACCTTCACCGTTGAAAATCTTGGTTCGATTCGAATTCGCGGCTATTTATTACCATTAACCACGAAACTCAATGACAAGACGATCAAATACATGGAGGGGTATGTCGATAATCTAGCCGCCCTTCAGGGCTTCTATGTCTACCGTTGCGATAGACTTATTTCGTGCGGTGGATGGCTAAACTTGCCCGAACTAAAGGTCGATCCAAAATTCAATTTTGCAAGGCTTTCCATCGACGTCGGAAACACCTTTGACGAATACTTATCATTGGATATTAGCAAGGATACTATTTCAATTCCTCCCGCCCTTCAGGAAGTTTTATTAAAGGCCGCCAAAAAGATGCGTTCTTTGTCTTCAAACAATTACGACTATAAGAAGATCAAACGCCACAAGCATAACAAACAGGATACTTCCTCGGCCATTTGGTTTGCTCGATCAACAGGCGATGGTGTTCTTGTCGACATCAACCCCGATCACCCTTTGGTGAAGTCGTATACCGAAGGGCTCACAAAAACCAAAAAGAAAGCCTTGTTTTCCTTACTTGAAAAATCCTTTCCTTTTTACACCTTCGAACATGCTCAAGTTTTAAGCCGTGTGTTTTCGAAAGATGATTTATGCAAGATGCTGGAAGACACAGTTTGCGGTCTCAAATTCAAAGGAAAAACGAATGAAGAAATCTTCGACGAAGTCTCAAAAATTGCGCCTTTTAATGACGAACGATATGAAGATATTGTTCATGAATTTTTGATGGATTACTTGAAGCCAAAAGAGGGCCCCAAAAATGGATGAAGAAACCAAATACTCTCACATGATGAACAACCTCTCTAACCGTTTGTTTGAATACAAAGAGGAAAACTCACAAAAACTAGCGGCTCTTCCTTTAGCTGAGCGCAAGCAGCAACTTATCGATTTTTGCCGTAAATGTCTTGAGCTTTTCTATGGCGATGATGCCAAAGGACTTCCGATTGACGACATTCAAGAGATGGTCATTCAAATGCTGACGACCATCGATAAACCGGGTGTTTGCTCTTATAAATATCAGCCCTGGGTGAAAAGTGTTTGGAATGATGTGACTTGGTCTTTATCTAACCGGTATCACGAATACTTACTCACTAAAAAGAAACCTTGGAGTATCTCTTCCGTTCTTTCTATTAACGAATGGTCAGATACCGTTTTGGATCATTGTGGAAACCCACGCTCAAAAGCCGATTTCATTGTCAAAGGATTGGTCGTTGGAGATATTCAGTCTGGCAAAACTGCCAACTATACCGCTTTGATCAACAAAGCTTACGACGCTGGGTACAAGCTCATTATTGTCATGGCCGGTTTAACCAATGATCTTCGCTCACAAACTCAGGCTCGTTTGGACAAAGAAGTACTAGGCTGCGAAACAAAACCCTTTGGTCAAAAAGGGCAAACGATCGGTGTAGGCTTGGTTCCCGGTTACACCCATCACGATATTTGTTGTATTACCGATGCGGGAAAAGACGGCGATCTAAGCCCCATTCGAGCGACTTATCCTTTCTCCAACGAAGGAAGTTGCTACTTGGCCGTAATAAAGAAGAACCGCAAGGCCTTAGACAGTATTTTAGATTTCATTATGGCTAGCCAAGCCACCCAGTCCGACGTCGATAAAAAACTCCCTTACCCAGTTCTCCTTGTGGATGATGAGGCTGATCAAGCTTCAATTAACACGAAAAAAGCCAAGGATGTAAAAGAAGCGACTTCGACCAACAAGAAGATTCGATTGATTATTGCCGCTTGTCACCAAGTAACCTATGTCGGATATACGGCCACCCCTTTCGCCAACGTCTTTATTGACCCCTTTAATGACTCTGATAAATATAAGCCCGAAGAAAAAGACATTTTTCCTTCCAATTTTATCCTTACGTTGCCTACCCCGCCGGGTTATTCGGGATCTCGCTCATATTTCGGCGTGAGTGTTCCGGATGCTTACTCCGATGACACCGACTATCACTATGATTTGGTTCGAGAGGTCGATCCCGACGATTTCTTGAATTTGAGTACGCCAGAAGATCCCCAAACCAAGAAAAAAGATGCTCAAGCCCCGGACGAGCTTCCTCTTTCTTTTGACGAAGCTATTGAGACTTTTCTAATTGGGGCCGGAATCAAAATTTCCCGTGGAATTGTTGAAAACAACACCATGCTTGTGCACATTTGTTTGTACACTCATTTCAATTCCAGCCTCCGCGGTGTTGTTCAAGACCATTATCAAAAGCAATGCACGGCCTTTATGTATGACGAGTCGGTTCGGCAAAAATACCGCGAGTTTTGGGAGAAAAAGATGAAGCCCGTGAGCCAAGAGCGCTTGGGCGGAAAGTTTAAAGACAGTTGGGATAAGATTGAAGAAGGCGTCTTTAAAGCCATCTCTTGGGCTGCCGATGTCGATTACGAAGTTAAGTTGCTTATCGGTGGCGCGGATGGTGAGACCGTTGATTATTCAAAAACGGATTTTGGTATGTATGTTGTCGTCGGCGGGCCCAAGCTCTCTAGAGGCCTAACATTGGATGGGCTGATCGTTTCTTACTATTATCGGCGACCCGGAGCTTACGACACGCTTCTTCAAATGGCTCGCTGGTTCGGATACCGTGAAGGCTGGGAAGATGTTTGCCGCGTTTACACGACAAAAGAAATCGTTGATCAGTTTCTAGAAGCGGCTCAAGCAGCTGAAAACTTTAAAGCCCAAGTTCAAGATATGAACCAAGACTCGTTAACTCCAGAAGCCTATGGATTGCGCGTAAGAGCGAGCGAAACGATGCTGCCGACGTCGATTACCAAAATGCGAACCGGACTCTTTGATACTTCTTCTTTCTCGGGCCAATTACAGCAAACCATCGACATCAATTACCAAAAGAACGACGTCAATTTGGGATTGGCTAAAGATTTTCTTGGCAAATTGAAAAACCGTGTCACGAGGGAAGGCAATTCCGGCGTTTTCTTAAATGTGCCTTCTACGGAAGTTGTTGCCTTTCTCAAACAATTTCATAACGGAAACGGTAAACAAAGCCATCTTTGGGCTCATTACATCGAAAAGCTGGTCAAAGAACACCATGAGTTAACCAACTGGACAGTGTTTGTTTCTACGATTGCTAAAAACAACGGCGATCCTTATTTAGGATTCCCGGGTTTATCGGTCAACAAAGCGCAACGTAAGGTGCGCCGCGACGGTATCAAAGATGACACCCACGTCTACCGTTTCAAAGTTGTGACCGCTCCTGATGATTTCTCACTTTATTTCGATGATGGCGACCCTCATCAATCGTCCATTAAAGAATATGGCTTAAAAAAGCATCCCGAACTTCTTACGCTCTTTCCACCAACAAACGGTTTACTCGGGATCTACATTTTCGATGGACATTATCTTGTGACCGAGCCAAACCCGAATGTTCCTGGCCAAGTTAAGACTTCACGGGGCGACTATTTGCCCTTTGGAAAATCTCTTATTGGCTTGGGCGTTTGGTTTCCAACCTCTAAATATGAAATCGATGACGCAAGGTACATCATGAATAAGATTGCGCAGGAGCAGCAAACGGAACAGCTTAATGCTTGGGAGAATAATGACGATGACAAATAATACAGCTTTATACGATGTTTGGGATCGACTGGCGGAAAAGGTTTCGAAAGAATGTGTAACTCCTTCGGAACGTGTTTATTCCGGTTTTTCTCACTGTGCTTGTGGAGACGTGTATGTTTCTTCAAATATCCGTGGAGAAGAAGCCTTACTTATCGAACTTAGCGAGGCAGCCGAAAAGCTTTTTGAGAACCCCGATATCCAAGGCATGACCTTTTCTCTCAAGGTCGTTCCACCTCTGGATGAGAAAAAAACTTTCTTGGTCATTGCGATGGAAGAGAAACACCTTCTTCCGGAAGCTTTTGAAGCCTTTTCAGTTACGCTGATGAACGAACTACGAACGCTTCAGGCGCCAGAAGATGTTGTTAGAGTTATCGCTGAAGTCTCCGAAAGTTACTCGACTTTCTTTAGCGGTTCAAAGAGTCTCAGGCTGGACCGCAAACAGGAACAAGGCTTGTTCGGCGAATTGCTGATCTTAAAGGAAGTTATCCAACATTTCGGTCAAGCGAGCATTAATACCTGGACCGGTCCAAATCGGAACAAACACGATTTTATTTTTAGCGGGAACAACGCCATCGAAGTTAAAACGACGAGCGGGCAGCTTCAACACAACATTTCAATTGCGAGCGAAACTCAAATTTCCTTTTCACCTACCAGCGACCTTTTCCTCAGCGTTTTTACTCTTGAAGATAATCCTTCCGGAAAAACAATCATGGACTTGGCCCACGAGATACACGATGTTTTGTTGACCGAAGGAATTCACCAAAGAACCTTCGAACGAAAATTGGCCGAAAATCGGGTTTTATATTCTTCCTATACGACCAAACGGACTTTCGTGGTTGTCGAAGCGAAAAACTTCTTGATCGACCCGTCTTTTCCGTGCATTACGAAAGCCAATTTGAATCCGAAAGTCTTCGACGTTAAATACAAGATTAATATCGATGGGATCGCCGATTTTAAAGGAGATATTTATGGACATTTGGGGATTTAACGAAACCGTTAAAAAGAAGATGAACGAGATGTCCGATGAGGACAGCGAATCTTTAGATCCGTCTCATCGTTTTTTGAAAATGGCCCTCGACGAAGACCGCGATATTTCCGATGCCGAAATTGATAGTATGGGTATCACCGATCAAAACATTCATATTGACGGTTACTATACTGAAGATACCCAAAAAGAATTTCATATTTTGGAAGTCGTTTATTTCGAGGGCGGTGAACTGACCCCGGATCCTCAAAAAGTTTTCGATTTAATTGACCAGAAACGGAATCAAGCCATCAATTTCGTCAAAGCGGCGATTAAGAAAAGTCCGCTTCAAGAATCGACCTCGCCTCTTTACGAGCCCATTAACGAGTTTGACTCGTTTTGGAATCAAGAAAAGCCTACTGAACGGGGCAAGATAATCGTCGATTTCTACACGAACGTTCAGATCCCCGACTTAGAAACCTCCCTATACACTCGGAAAATTGCGATCGAACACATGGCTGATGTTTACTTCGACTATACGGATGCCGTTGGTTTGGACGCGGCTTTTCAAGACAACGATAATTCAAACCTTCAAATTGAGCTTACTAAAACCTATGGTTCTCCTTTATACGCGGTGCGCATTTCCTCTTGTCCAGAATTTGATGTCTATGAAACCTCAATTAGCGGCAATGTTCTTGCCAAACTTTATGGCGACAAGAAAAACGCCATCATGGAGGGCAATGTTCGTTCCTATTTAAAACGAACCCAAACCGTTAATAGCGGCATCTCCTCGACTATTCAAGAAAAAGCCGGTTATTTTAGCGCTTATAACAACGGCCTCTCCACAATCGCGGAGGGCGATGGAAGCGAGATTGTCAAAATCTCCGGGAACTTTTTCCGGATTGATCGACTTGACCATCTTCAAATCGTCAATGGTGGTCAAACTACTGTCACTCTATACACCTGCAAAACCGATTCTGGTTACGATCTTAACGATGTGGTGGTTCCGATGAAAATCACGGTCATCAAAGACAAGAACAGCGCGATTGATTTAGTTACCAACGTTGCTCGCTATGCCAACACGCAGACCGCCATCGCGAAATCTGAGCTTTCTTCCAACGAATTTTTCTATCGTCAACTCGAAAGCTTGTCTCGATCCATCCCAGCTTATAAGTTCAACGTTCGAACTAACGACAACGCTTTTTATTGGTTTTTTGAAAGAACGAATGGCTTGTACAATACCGAACGCCGCATCGTTTATAAATATAGTGCCAAATTCGCTCGGCTAAACCCGCCGGAAAAGCGATTCACAAAGAAGGCTATTGCCAAAGCCGTTAACGCTTTTGAGCGTCAGCCCAACCTTGTTTGCCTTGGCAACGAAAAGAGCTTTGCTTATTTTAATAGTCAGGTGGTTGGAAACATGGTGGTTCCCGATCCGGACTATTACATGAATTTGGTTGGCTGTCTCATTCTTTGGCAAAAGGCCGATAAAATCATTTTGAAGGCGGGAATCCCAATCAAGGCTGCTGTTTTGCCATATACCATTGCCAAAATCTCCGAAATGGCTCATCAGCGTATCGATCTTCACAAAATCTTTGAAAACCAAAAGATCGATGATGGGCTCGCCACCGTGATTCTTGAAGTCGCAAAAGCCATTAACCAATATTTTACTTCCGTCCTTCCAGAACACCCCAACACGCTGATGTGGGGCCGAAAACCAGAATGCTGGGAGTTTGTGAAGAACCATATTTACTATAATTTCCCGTACATGGAACTTTTGACTAAGCCCATCGAATTCTATCCTCAAAATCCTGCAATCGTCTTCATTGATAACCTCTCCAATATGAACGATCTTAAACTTTGGGAAAAAATCATTGCTTGGAATGCTGACTCCAAGTTTTTCCGAGACGTTCAGGTGAATTCCCTTTCTGAGATTGCAAACGAAATCAGGCTATCTGCGAAGCTGAGGAATCAAGCTCGCCGTCAAAAAGCTAAAGATTTATTCTTGGCAGCCGTAAAAGGCGGTTTCAGGTTTGACAACTGATGTCTACCCGAATTAAAGATAATCAACTGATTTTCCAAATCCCTAACAGCGAAGCCATTTCTGTGGTTCAGCGTGGGAGTATTCTTAAACGCTGTGTGTGCAATTTTTACCTCTCAAAAAAGGATGCTGCCGTCGAAACCTTTTTGAATGGTTGCAGTGGATCGTTTTACGTTGATCTTGCCGCTTCCTATGCTCTTTGCAAAGCCCCCTTTATGACCTTAATTGAGAATTGCAGTTCACTTTATCGCAATAAACTAACGGCACTTAAAGCCACCTTGGATTCCATTGAAAGAATGCTAGCCACTCGCCCTGACTCTTTGCTTTTTTCGATTTGTCCACCCAGTATTTTGAGAAGCAGGAAGTATATTAAATTCGGCGATTCCTCGTTGGCAATGTCCTACTTCCGAACCTTGTGCTTGGGCGATATCACCCAAATTATTGTTAGAAAGATGGCTCCAAGTTCTTTTTTAATTTATGTTCGACCATTTGCCCCTGCGGTCGCCTCTTTTTCTAATCCTGCAGACTTCCAAAAATGGTTGGACGATAATACCTTAGCGAAGTAACGCCATGAACATTGCAACTGTATTTTCAGGAATTGGGGCGGTGGAGTACGCTCTCAAGGAAGACTACCCCGAGATAAAAACCAATATTCTTTTTGCCTGCGACTGCGGAGAATGCCGAGCCCCTCTTGATCCCGAAACGGTCAAAAAACTTCATCGAATTAAAGATGATGACCAACGGTACGCTTCGGTAGCGGAAGAATATGCGAAAATTCGAACCGTTAATCGTGTCAAAGAAGTCTACCAAAACAATTATGATGACCCGAATTCTCCCCGGATTCAGTGGTTCGACGACATCCGTTTTATTAACGGGAAACCTTTTGCCGACAAGGTAGATTTATTTGTCGGGGGGAGCCCTTGCCAAAGTTTCTCTCTCATGGGTAAACGCAAAGGACTGAAAGATACTCGCGGGACTCTATTCTTCGACTATGCGCGTTTGATTTCCGAGATTCGCCCCCGCGTGTTTATTTTTGAAAATGTCCCAGGGATGCTTATCCATGATGAGGGAAGGACATGGAAAACAATCTTTTCTGTTTTTAAAGGGCTTAACTATGATGTGCATTTTGATGTCCTTAACGCCAAAGATTATGGAATTCCTCAAAACCGACGCCGTCTTTTTGTGGTCGGGTTTCGGGGAAAAGATAAAGTTCGTCCGTTTGTTTTCCCCGCGACTCGTACATCGACTCTTACGATGAAGGATTACTTAGAAAAGTCCCCGAATACAAAATATTTCCTCGGTAAAAAGGGTTTTCAGTTTGTTACCAATCCTAAGTATGCCGGTCGTGCTTCAATCGACTCCGATATTATCAAGACCGAAAAACGAAATCAAGAATTCAACTGGAATGGCGATTTCGTGTTCGTCCCTCTGGATGGAAACCCCTGGCTCTCAAAAGTCAAAAATGCCTATATCGGTACCTACAAAGGGAAAAAAGGAGCCGTAAGAAAGTTGACGCCTCGTGAATGCCACAATCTTATGGGCTTCAAAAACGACTTTTTGCTTTGCGCCGATCATGATGTCGATGCCTATAAGCAATCGGGAAATTCGATTGTTATAAATGTAATTTCTGCCATAATTTCTGAGATCCGAAAGGTCGAACCTCTAGAATGAAATTAGCAACGGTATTTTCTGGAATTGGAGCTCCTGAATGGGCTTTTAAACGTTTGGGAATTCCCTACGAGAGCCTCCTCGCTTGTGACAATGGCGAGGCCGTCGTTTCTTATGATCTCAAGCAAGAAAAAGAAACGATCTCAAAGATGGCATCTTTTGCCGAAGTTCAAAAATATGTTACGGATCTCTACGTCAAAAAAGCCAGGCGAAATAAACACAATTACGTTCAGGATTCCTATCTTGCCAATTACCCTGATTTTGATGAGCATCGATATTTCCAAGATGCAAAGCTTCTTCCTGGCTCTTTTTTCAAAGATCAAGTTGACCTTTTCGTTGGAGGGAGCCCTTGCCAAAGCTTTTCCGTTGTCGGGGCTCAAGAAGGATTTGGCGACGATCGAGGAAATCTCTTTTTTGAGTATCTTCGACTAGTCAAAGAAATTCGCCCCAAAGTTTTTATTTACGAAAACGTGAACGGGCTTCGCGAACCCGGGAACAAAGATGTTTGGTCAACGATGACAAAGGCTTTTTCCGATTCGGGCTATGCCATCGCTATGAAAGAGCCTTTAAACGCCAAAGATTATGGAATTCCTCAGATAAGAAATCGCATTTTTGTTATCGGTTTTTTAGATCCAAAGTACAAGGAAGCCTTTAAGAAGCCCGCCCCAATTGCCTTACCCTACAAAATGCAGGATTTTTTGATTTCGTCGACAGAAGACGGCGGAATGACTTTCGATCCGAAAACTGGTGCGCTTCTCTTTTCTAAAAAGCCGGGTGTGGTGGGAGATTCTTTTAACCTCACCCCTCTAGTCAGCAAATACGTTTTGGCCCCGGGGACTAAAAACTGGAAAACTCACATTGAAACCGACCGCCCTATAGCTCGGACTCTTCTTTCGACCATGGGAAACCATCACCGGGCTGGCGTCGACAATTATGTTCGCTTTGAATATGACCACACCGTGCCAATTCGTGCTCTCACTACCCGCGAAGTTTTAAGATTGATGGGCTTTACTGACGACTTCAAAATTGCCGTTCCGAAACCCCAAGTTTATAAGCAAGCTGGAAATAGTATGGTCGTTGATGTCATCATGGCCTTATTAAAAGCCATCATCGCGACTGGTGTCTTTGAACCCGAAATTAAAGCATCGATTGTTCAATAGGAAATCGTTTCAGTTACAAAAGGCGAAAAATCACAGCCGGTTCTTTTTTCGGTGAGATTTTTGGCTTCGATTTTGATTTCAAGGACCGCCGGACGGTCTTTCCGAATAAGCAAATAACCCTTTTGGGTTTCTTTGGATAGAGCAAAAGAATGCTTAGGAACCCGCAGCACTTTAATTTGCTTGACCTTTTGGTCATTCAAAGCAATAACCCAATCACTGTCGACACATTCGACTTTCGGGTTGATCCAATATAAACCGTTCTTATCATTGACTGCGGTATAGGAAAAGTTGTCTCCGATGATGACCCCTTTACCTTTAAGAAAAGCAGCAACTTCGCCTTTGCAACGTAGCTCTATTTCTTGCTGACTTTTGTGGGGGACGGCTTGAAGCAATCCACCCTTCTTTTGGGTAGAAAAGACAGTCACGCCAATCAATTGGAGCAAGAACAACGCTTCTTGAACGTATTTATCGAGAATGGGCTGCCTAAACTTGTTGATTTTCTGAGTGATTCCTTTATTTTTGTTTTCGCTGTCCAACGTGTCGCGATTAAAGGACTTTTCAATGAAAACCGATTCAAGGTAATCGATGTCTGCATGGTCAAAACTATTGTCTTTTGTGGTAAGGATGACGACTCTCTCCCACCAATTTTTGCCAATGATGTGCTGGTTAATGCGCGATTTGAGATTGGCAGCCTGGCCAACATATACTTTGTTTTGAGAAAGAAGAAGATAGATTCCCGAAGCATCAGTCTCGGGCTTTTGTAAGAAAATTTCGATTTGGTTTCTTGGCGAGGAAAGTAGCTCGCAAATGCTGTCCTCGTCAATAATGTCGATTTGGCCTTCTAAGGTCCCATCGGTCAGCAACAATTTAACGACTTTTAAACTTGTTTCAGCCATTTTATTAAGTATAACAGTCGATAGTTTGTAAAAAAAGATCTGACGCCTTTTCTTGTCCACTGGTTTTCATGTGAATCGTCACTTTTTTGCCTTATCCAAACAAACTTGATAAAACAACAAACAAACTTGAAACGGCGCCAATAACACTCGATATTTCCTTATCTTTTCTTCTCTAATCAAAACAAACTGGAAAAATATCAAGTTCTCTTGGATTGTCCCTCTCTTGGTAGTGTTTCCTTCCTCCTTCCTGTATCATTACAAAGGACAAGAAACATGGGTGCAGTCTTCTTCGTCGTCTTCCTCTTCATCCTTCTAGGGATCGGTATCGTTCTTTTAGCTATCGCTATCGTCTTCTTGCTCCTCGGCCTCATCGGAGGCCATAAGCATAAGAAGATGCATTGGTTCTTACTCCCGGCCGGGATCGTTGGGTTAATTGGCGTGCTCTGCACCTCCTCCTTATTTATCTATGTTGGGGCCCTTAAGGCCATGAATAACCAAACCACTCCCACGATTGGTCACGTCATCGATCAAAGACAGCACCAATCCGAGAGCTTCTCCGTCGATGGCATCTCCTATCAGGTGGTCCCGAGTTACCACGCCTTATTTAATGCAGGTGGCAAGGGAGAAGCCTTCTGCACCTATCAGAGCTTCTTTATCTTCACCTATATGAACTCCGGGTATTACTACCGATGCGTGGATGCCTCTTTGGACTATACCTTAGTGACCGATATGAACAGCGATGGTCTCTTCACTAGGAAAGAAGAGGTGGATCAGGTCGCCGCCTTCTATAAGACCGCCCCAGCCCACTGGTGGAGCAGTCGGACCGGGGAGAAACTTGACGCAGCGACCGAAGCGGTGGATATGGAAGCCTTAAGGAAGCAAGAGAAGAGCGTTCTTCCCTACGATGATAGCCAAGGCACCTACATGGCCATCACCTTAGTTTCCGAAGACTCCTATGTGCAAAAGGATTATGCTTCCGTCTTTAAATATACCGATTCTTCTTATTACCTTAAGGGCGATTGGGTCTATGGCGAACTAGGCATCACTGGCGTTGAAGCCATTAAGTTACCCGAGGTCTTTCAAAAAGCTTTAGCTGAAGATGCGACCAAGGAGCCTGGAAGCGGCAAATAGGCTCTTCTTTTGGCGATCCTTGGCAAAAAGAGAAGGCCCCGCTTAGCTTTAAGAGTCTTCTCGTTACGGACCGCGCTCGCTGGAATCACCCCACCCGAAGAAGAAACGCCGTTCCCTCTTCGGGCTTTTTTGGCCCCGCTAGAAGGCTAGAGAAAAGCGCTCCGGAGGAGCTTTAGGGAACCTTAACGATAAAAAGATGAGAACGCGGCTTGGTTTTCATGAAGTAATAAAAGGAATCCAAAGTAATAAAGAGTAATAAAGAGTTATAAAGGATTGCGAAAGTAATAAAGAGTTATAAAAAAGCCTTTTTTGGTGAGAAATGGCCCTCGACGCTGAAGAGCAAAATCCACAAACGTTAAACTTTCCAATCCACAAACGTTAAATTTTCAAATCCACAAACGTTAAACTTTTGATGAAGAAACCTAGAAAAATAGGGATGTTTCTTGCTTTGGCTTTGGATCCTTTCTTAAACGCCCTCAAAAAAGGAGATTCTCTTCTCCTTCAAGCAAAAAAGAAGGACATGGCCCTATCAGCGATAGAGGAGGGCTTCTTCTTTTATTTCTTAGTGACCTTCCTTGTCGTCATCGATGCCTTAGCTTCTCTTCTTTGAAATCTTCCCGCCGATGGTTAGCCCATCGCCTTGACTTGGCCTTTTAGGGACCTAAGGCGAGAAAACAAGCCTCCTTCAAGTCTTGATCAGAATTGCACTTTGGCTAAGGGCAAGAGTTGCACTTTCTATTGCTTCAAAAAGTGCAAGTCTTTAAAATAGAGGCGATGGCCAGCGTCAAAGAACTTCGAAAGAGTTTAGGACTCACTCAGTCGGAAGTGGCCTTAGGGGCCAAGATGCCTTTAAGGACTTATAAGAACTACGAGAATGATCCTAAGAAGGTGGCTAGCATCAAATACCGCTACCTCCAAGATTATTTGCTAAAATTAAATTACCTCGATGAGTCGCATGGAGTTCTTCCTTTATCGAGGATCGTGGAGCTGAGCGTTCCGATTCTAAAGCGTTATCGCATTTCCTTTGCTTACCTTTTTGGCTCTTGTGCCCGCAAGGAGATGAAGGAAAGTAGCGATATTGATCTTCTCGTGTCCCCCTTAGGGGATGGCTTAACCTATTTCGCCCTCGCTGAAGAGCTAAGAGAAAGCCTTCATAAGAAGATCGACCTTTTGGATACCAAACAGCTTCAAGGCAATGAAAGCCTCCTGAATAACGTCTTAAAAGATGGCGTGAGGATCCTTTAACTTAAGAGTCTTCGACCTATATTCCTTAACATTCTCGGGGTGAACTACCCGCCGATTTTCATTCTTTTACTTCAATCTTCTCGTTCCATCAGCCATGCTTAATTTAATCTTCAAGGGGGAGATATCACTTATGAAACGTGCTGGAGTTCTTGCCGCATCATTCTTTATCCTTTGCTCGAGTCTATTAACCTCCTGTGGCGATGAGGCTGCCAAGATCGAAGCGCTCAATAGCGCGGTTAGCGCGAGTCAAATCACGGTGGTTCCTAAAAGCGACATCGAAGCCTCGGTCCTCGTCTTTGTGCTCGCCTATTCGAAGGATCAAGACGCTGCTGCGACGTATCACGCCGACTTTAAGAGTGATATCGCCGCTTCGATGATTAGCATCGAAAAGGGACTAGTCGGCAAAGCCGTCAAGAGCGTTCTCTTTATCGATGCCCATAACGTCAAAGTGACCTTAACGGGCGATTGCAGCGCGGAAGCGGCTAAATACAAGCAAGGCCAAGGCTTCTTAGTCTTTAGCCCCGCGAGTGCTACCTCGAACGATTCGAGCTATGAAGGGGCTTATCTCTTCTGCCGCTTCAACACGGGCGATAACCTCGACGTCGTCACTCGGGATTATAACAACCAAGAAAGCATCTAAGGCTTTTTAACATCACGGTAGTTTGGGCGGGGAAAAGGAACCCCGCCCTTTCTTTTCTTAGTTGCAGATTGATGACGCTATCGTCGACCTTGGTCACATCAGGATGAAACGCCGAGCCCCGGAGTTGATCAAAAAGGCCAAAGCGCATTCCGATCTTTACTCAAGGCTTCCTCGAGGCCAATCCGCTGAAGACCCTGGTGATCCTTGCTGACTCGACTTCCGGTGGAGGGTCACCATGATTTTAAAAAGTTCAGACCGTTAGGCATCCGACGGGGATGACATAAACTCCATCCTCACGCCGGTAGGCCATTCCTTCGTCTGTGATAACGGCCAAAAAAC